>Ga0180732_1000815_pt1 | contig 22660 bp, 25 predicted proteins | sample KR11_01MetaG_FD_148674 | JGI IMG/M metagenome (GOLD analysis project Ga0180732, IMG submission 148674) | Groundwater microbial communities from the Olkiluoto Island deep subsurface site, Finland - KR11_0.1 MetaG | ecosystem: Environmental > Aquatic > Deep subsurface > Groundwater | place... | reverse complement strand
TAATTCGATTTTACATTTTTCACAAAATGTTCTTTCTTTTTGATCCATATCTCCTACTGAAGGCGAATAAGCCATTACACATTTGAAATTTCCACAGTGATCCATACCTTTTAGGTGTCCTATTTCATGTATTGCTTCCTTTATTAGTCTTTCTGTTGCAAGCTTTTCATTGGGTGTCTCATCATAAAATTCAGGCATTAATCTTGCTAAAGATATAATACAACAACCTGTGTCTGATTCTTCTAAACCAAAAACAAAGCTAAGTCCTTTAAAATATATATCTTGTTCTGTAATCATTAAAGTTGGAATTTCTTTGTCTATGAATTTTACTTCTGGTATGTTAGAAACTTCTTGCATTATAGTTTCACAATTATATTGTCTTCTCCAGATATTAAGAGCATGTTCTGGTAAAGGTATTTGTCTTATTAGTCTACATTTAATTCCAAGACTGTTTTCGATTTGTGAACATAGAACACTCATTATTTTTTCTGGAGGGTTGCCTACAGGGACAACTCGTATTAACATAATAGAATTTGGTTTTTTAAGATTTTAAACATGGTGGTGTCAATACAGAACAATTTAAATATTGGTAAACATATGATAAAGTAAGTGGGAAGCTGGGGCGGTATTTTGTTTTGTAACAAACCGTATGTTCAGCCTGGGAGAGCGCACGACTGAAGATCGTGTTGTCGAGGGTCCAAATCCCTCCCGTCCCACCATTTAATTATATTTTAACTGATGAATACTTATTCTAACCAATCCTTTTTCTTAATCTTTTCAGGTATGTAAGTATCAGAAATAAATGATATTCCTCTTGATGTTAGAGCAGCAAGTTCTACTTTTCCACCAATATCTTTCCATTTTTTAAACTGTCTTTGCCAAGCCTTATCATCCTTAAACCAGTCATATTCTTGCATTTGTTTTAATCGTTTAATATCAACATCTTTGAATTTAATAATATTCTTTTTTAATCCATATTTTTCTATATCATCTGCAGATAGTCCAAGGTACTTTGCTTTAGGTATGACTAATGTTTCTGCCATATGAGCTAAACTAATTGATCCGTACTTTAAAACAGAATAGATGTATATCCCCCAAGGATCACCATCAACTAAAACATAAATTGGTAAATTGTGTTCAGTGCTTAATCTTTGAAGTAGTCTCCTAATTCCTCTTGTTGATTGACCACGTGAAGCAATAATAATACAATTTAGTTTTTCCCAGATTCTATCTTCGTGTAGTCTTTCCCAAGTTGCCATTTTTTCTAAATAAATAATAAATTTAGCATCAACATCTTTGAATTTAATATTTTCAACATTTGATGGAACAGACCATCCACCTGATCCAAGTTTAGACCAGTTGATTGTATCTCCTTTATCTAATATAACAACTTTACCAGCTGCAACTCCTTCTTTGTCTGCGTTAATATGAAGCTGTTCCCTTGGAACACCAGTAATTAATTCTAAATCTTCTATTGCTTTATTGGTTTCGGTTTGTTCATCTACAATATTAATATCAGTTCCAGGTAAAGTTCTTTTAACTCTATAGTATACTTCTCTGAGATTTAGATGTTTGTTAACTCGTAATAATTCTTTAGCCGTGGTTGCTACTTCTAAGGTTTGAACGAACTTTCGAATATGAGCAACATTAAATAAATATCTTTTTCCAACAGCATTTCCCATTTTAACCATGCCTGCTTTTTTATCAAAAACTACATTAGCGAGCGATCTAACTGGAATATCTATATTTGGATTCTTTCCAATTTTTGCTTCATTCGTTAGTTTCTTCCCGAATTTCTTCAGCTTCTCCAGCGTCGTCAATATCTTCACCTTCTATTTTTTCTTTCTTTACTATTACTTCTAATGATTTTAATATCATTGCATTATTTTCTTCAGACAGATCAGCTAATGCATCTGCAACTGTTGGTAAATATTTTTCAAACAAACCTTTTCTTTTAGCATCTAATTGTCTTCTTTTCTTACCAGCTAAATATGATTTTAATTTTCTTGCGCAATCTTGAATTGCTAATCTAATTTCTTTTGATATTTCTGGATATGGTTCAAGTGCTTCTTTTGATTCTGAAGTATATGGTATCCAAACAGATGCCATGTGAACAGCTATAACTAGTGGACCTGTTGGATTATTTCCTTGGTGTTCAACATGATACTGTCCCCATGCAATACTTTGTACAGCTTTAGTTACTGCGCATGATGATGCTTGATATAATAATGGAACTCGATTTGCAAATCTCATAATTTGAGCTGTGCCTTTTGGATTTAATTCACCACCGTACCCAATGCAAACTTCAATTAAAAATGGCATTCCTCGATAAACAGAAGGCGGTCTTGTTATTGCAGCTTGGAATTCTGTTTTAAGATCTTTTTGAACTGCTTTTTCTAAAACTTGTTCTCCAATAGGAGATAAACAATTTGTAGGAGGGTTCATTATTTTAGATTTTTGTAAGCCTTTTAGTATTTTTTCAATTTCCTGATGATCTAAATGATTTGGTTTATTATTTGGAGATACTTTAGCCATCTTTAAAACAGCTTTTGCTGTACCAGATCCAACTCTACAAAAATCATTAGTTATAAAACTTAAAACAGATTTAGCTTTTGTGTTTTTTGCCATTCTTTCAAATATTCCTAATTCAACTCCATATGGATGTGGTTTGATTGATTTTGCTTCAATTGGTAATTTATCAATTAATCTTGGATATATTATTTTTTCAGAATCAACATAATATGTAAATTTTGCAAAAGGATTAGAAATTGCAGTTTCTTTCATATATTCGTCTACTGATCTATCACCTTTTCTGTACTTCCCTTCAATTTCCATTTCAATGTAAGTTCCATGATCATTGAATGTTTTGTCATATGTAATATTGTTAAGAATAATTGGTTCATTCTTCATTGTATCTATTCTGATTGTCATTTCATGAACTGGTTTATTTGCTGCTGTTCTACTTCTAACTAAAGTTGCTTTACCAGTTGTTAGTTGTGAATACAATAATGCTGCAGATACTCCAATTCCTTGTTGTCCTCTTGATTGTTGCATTTTGTAGAACTTCGAACCATATAGAAGTTTTCCAAATATTCTTGGCATTTGTTCTTTCATAATCCCAGGTCCATTATCTTCAACCGATATTTTAATTCTGTCTTCATTTATTATTTTTAATTTAACTTTAATTTCAGGCATGATGCCTGCTTCTTGACAAGCGTCTAAAGAATTATCAACCATTTCTTTAACAGTAATTAGTAAAGCTTTCATTGGATTGTCAAAACCTAAAAGATGTCTGTTTTTTTCAAAAAATTCTGCTACAGAAATTTCTCTTTGTTCTCCTGCCATCTGTTCTGCTGTTTTTATCGCCACTGATCATAGCCTCTGTAAAAAATTATATACAGTTTTATGTTCAGCGCCCTTTATTAACATTTCTATAGCTTCCTTTGCGCTTTTAATTTGTTGATAAGTTCCAATTATACATATTGTTTTACCATAAACTGAGATTGAAGCTTTAGAATTTAGTTCAATTTCTTCTCTCATCCTACCTTTTGAACCAATTACTCTTGATTTTACCCTTTCGTTTTTCTTATCTCCGTACTGAAGTTCAATTATTTCCATTACTTCTTCATCATTAAACAATCTAAAGGCTCTTACTGGTGCAAATCCTCTTCCAATTGCTTTAACTATATTTTTTGCTTGATATGCTTCTAATCCTTCTCCCTCTATTAGTACAGAATTTTCTTCAAAACTTATTTTTGTATTTAATTTTTCTTTAATTTCCTTTTTAACTTTAGGATCTTTTAATACTCCTACTCTTTCTTTAGGTATTCTAATTGATTCTATCATAGTAATTCCTCTATCTTTTTCTTAACTTCTTCAAGAGTTGTAAATAAAACCCCCTTCATTCCAATTTCTTCTGCAGCGATTATATTGTTCTCCATATCATCTACAAATATACAGTTTTCTGGATCAACATTTAATATTTTAGCAGTTTTTATATATATTTCTAAATTAGGTTTTTTCATTTGAATGTTAGCTGATGTAATAACATAATCAAATAGGTCCTTTGGATTGTATTCTTTTAGTTCTTCATCAAAATCATGGTTAACATGATTTGAAAGAATTGCTAAAATATATTTTCCTCTTAGTGTTTTGATATATTCTAATACATCCCGGTTTATTTGTTGTTTATTATAGCCTGTAATATATTCTTTTAATTCCATTTCGTCACAACCTATTTCTTCTGCAACATATTGCCAAAATAGTGAATTTGATATTGTGCCTATTTTTGCAATTTCCCAGTGCTTTTTGATTGTATCATAAATGTATTTTGGATCCTTATTTATTTTTTTACCAAAGTCTTTTGAAAGTACTTCTAACTGTCCACTCTGTATTAATACCCCACCAAAATCAAATATTATTGCTTTTATCATAGTGTCACCAAAACTATTATTCCTAGTATCCAGCAATATATACTAAATAGCCAAAACTTGTTTTTAGTTATTAGTTTAATTATGAACTTTAATGAAACATATCCAATTACAAAGGATGTAATTGTTCCTACCAAGGTTGGTATAAGTTCTAATTGAGTTAAGGAAGGTGCTTCAAACAAAGCAGCTCCTATTATTGCTGGTATAGCTAATAGGAATGAAAACCTTATAACCTTTTTTCTTTCTACTCCTGAAAGAATGCCGACTCCAATAGTTGCTCCGCTTCTTGATATTCCAGGAATAATTGCTAATCCTTGAGCAAGACCAATTAAAACTGAGTTATTATAATTAAGTTTTTTAGTTGATTCTTTTCCTTTACAAAAGAATAGTATAAATCCTGTTATTATTAGAGCAGTTCCAATTGCTAACATGTTGGTAAAAAGAGATAAAATTAGATTATGTAAAAAGTAACCGACTAGAATGGTTGGTATTATACCAATTATTAGGAACATATTAAGTTTTCCATACTCTGATTTCCAATCCCACTTAATTAATGCTTTTAATGATAGCAAGATATCTTGTCTAAAAACAATTAATAGTACGAATAAACTAGAAACGTGTAATAAAACATCAAATAAGATAGGAACTTCTAATCCAAACACGTTTTGTATAATAGCTAAGTGCCCAGAACTTGATATTGGGAGCCATTCTGTGATACCTTGTACTATTCCTAAAATCAAGGCCTGTATAATGTTCATATTATTAGTTTTGGTTAGAAGGCCTTTAAATAGTTACAAATACTACTAAAATTTAGTATACGCGAGCGTATTTAACTTAAGTATAACTAAAAAAAATGAGGAGAAAATAAATGGCATTCGATAGAGAAAGAAGAGGCGGATTCGGCGGCGGAAATAGAGGAGGAAGCGGCGGCGGATTTAATAGAGGCCCAAGAGAAATGCATAAAGCTGTTTGTGGTGATTGTCAACAGGAATGTGAAGTTCCTTTTAAACCATCAGGCGACAGACCAGTGTATTGTAGAGACTGTTTCGAAAAACACAAGAAATAAATAGGAAGTTTAACAAAGAAATCTAGTCAAAATTTGATTTTTTCTAATATTTTAACATAATCTACTGTGAAGTATTTTGAGAAGTATTTACAGACATTATGAACATCTCGTTCTAAGAACATGTTAGCATTAGGATGAGAGGTTAGAACTGATTGAGACATATCTATTATGTAAACCTTATCACCTACTAGAATATTGTACTCTGATAGATCAGCATGAACTAGACCAGCTTTGTAAAGTTTTTTGATGTTTTTAATAATTTCATTAAAGAGTTTTTTATCTTTTGGTACTTTGGAATCTTTTAATCTTGGATATGGAACACCATCTTTTCCTAAAAATTCCATTACTAACACGTTATTAAGAAATGCAATTGGTTTTGGACAAGAAACACCTTTTTTTCTTGCTTTTTCTAAATTTCTAAACTCCTTTTTACACCATGCAAATATAATTGATTTTTTGTTTTTCTTAATTCCTCTAAATCTCGCATCATCAATTATGTAAGGTTGCATTTGTTTAAAATTAGAAGCTTTGATTGCATAGACTTTAATTGCAATATTTGGTTCTCCAAAAAGAACTTGACTTTCTTTACCTTCTTTTATAACACTTTTAATTTCTTTAATCGTGCCTTTGCTTAATAATTTGTACAACGCCATGATTGCTAGATTGTCAAATACCCCTCCCCAGACTTTTTTTAGATCAGATTGATTCATAAGAACAATATAGAAATGATGTTATTTATTCTAATTCTAATTGGATTTTTCCAGTCCGTTTCAAATAATTAGCTTGTGTTCTGGTATATTTCCAAAATACATCACAACGTTCGTGAGCTTGAACTTCCCAGGGTTCAACAAGTACCAAATCACCAAGTCTTATCCAAACTCTTTTTTTAATCTTTCCTCTAATCCTACCGACTCGAGTTTTTCCATCTTCACAATCTACAATAACTTTATTGTTTCCAGACATAGAAGTAACTACAGCAAACATCTCATTTCCTCTAGGCATTCTAATTCTTTCTATTTCTGTTTGTTCATCTACAACTGGTTTCTTATAGACCATAAGAAATAATCGTATTTCAGCTATATATAAACTATTTATATTCTGTATGGGGATTATTTAGTATGAACAAGGGGGCTAAGTCTAAAGATTCTGAAGAACCAGTGGTTAAAGATGTTGAAGAAACACCTGTAGTTGAAGAAGAAACTACGGTTAATGAGCCGGTAGAAAAAGTTGAGGAGCAGGTAGAAGAAGTTAAAGAAACTTCAAAAAAAGAACTTAGAAAATCAGGACGAACGTTAAGAGTTCAAAGTGGAATAACAGGTGTTGACGAATTAATTGATGGTGGATTTAATCCGGGACAGGTTGTATTATTAACAGGAACTACTGGAACTGGTAAAACTAATTTTTCTTTACAATATCTTTATGGTGGAGTTAAGAAAGGTGATAAATGTCTTTATGTTAGTTTTGAAGAACCAATTGAGAATATTAAAGAAAATGCAAAAAAGGTTGGACTAGATTTTGACAAAATGGAAAAAGATGGAAATATGTTATTTGTAAGATATGATCCTTTTCATGCAGAAGATATTTATGATTTAATTGAGTCTAGTATTAAGAAAATAAATGCAACTCGAGTTGTTATTGATTCTATTTCAGCTTTAGGTTTGTATGTAAGAGATGCAGCTGAGATTCGAAGAATGATTTTTAATATATCATTACTTCTTAGAAAATTAAATTGTACTTCAGTTATTACTTCAGAGATACTTCCAATGCAAAATGCTTTATCTAGATTTGGGGTTGAAGAGTTTGTTTCAGATGCAATAATAGTCTTATATTATCTTAGATCAGAGTCACAGTTTGCTAGATCTATAACTGTTTGGAAAATGAGAGGTTCAAAACACTCACATAAATTACATCCATATGACATAACAGATCATGGAATTGTTGTATATCCAAAAGAAGAAGCATTTGTTAAAATGTGATATATATATTGATTACATATAATTATTATGAAATTAGATAATAAAATGAAATTTTATATTACTTTATCTTTTATTGCTATATTTTTAATTACGATTAGTGTTATTGAAAATGAATCTGGACAAAGTTTACTTTCTGATATTGGGCAGTTTGTTAAAGGTAGTCCATACATAAACCCTGGTGGACCAATACCGATAACACCAACAATTACATGTACGGATTCTGATGGTTTAAATTATTATAATATGGGTTTAACAGCTTCAGACGGTATCGCAATGTCTTTTTTAACTGAAACCAATGAAACCATTTTATATTCTGGTAAAGATTATTTGGTGCAATTGGATGTGATAGTCGAAGAAAATAATCAATATGTGGCGGTTGGAAATATAAACGGGGAATCATTTTTATTAGGATCGGGTCAGATTTGGATAATGGCTGATGGAACTAAGGTTGGTGCTATTAGTGTTATAATGGGTAAGACAGGAGAACCGGGTTATGCTAAAATTATTATTGGAGTTGATTCAATAGAAGAAGATTATTGTCAGTCAAATACAACTGTTGCAGAATACTATTGTGATGGTTCAGTACGAACGATAGACGAATATTATTGTGATGGTGGATGTTCAGACGGAGCATGCTTGTCAACTCCCATAGAATTATCATTGCCAGATTTAATTGTTTCAAATGTTTACTATGACGGACCATCATATATATTTGTAGACTATTGTAACATTGGAAATGGTAGTAGTGCATCAGACTTTTTGATAAAAATACAAAATCAGAGTACTGGTTTAGAATATGGGGGCAATTTTCTTTATAGATTTCCTGTTCCAGCACCAGGGACATGTGCAACTACCGGAGGATTCACTTGCGGAATTCTTGGTTTAACTTGCGGAGATTTGATAAACATTTCCGTATCAATAGACTGGGAAAAAAGGGTAAATGAATCAGATGAAACAAACAACATGTTATCTAAACAAATTGGAACGTATAATAACATCGCAACATGCACAGATTCTGACGGCGGGAATAACCAATATCAAAAAGGACAAGTGTTCTATAAAACATCTAGTGGGAATTTAACAAATGTAGATTATTGTATGGGAAATCAACTACTTGAGTATTATTGCATATATAATACGTCTGGTTTATGGGGCGATGTTAATTGGACAATTCCTGTTTTTTGGGCTAATATGGATTATACGTGTCTAAACGGCTGTTCAGACGGAGCATGTATACAAACAGAAGAACCAACTTTATATTGTGGTGATGGAATTTGTAATGGAGTAGAAACATGTTCTTCGTGTGCAGGTGATTGTGGAGCATGTTCCTGTGCAGGAGACATATATCTTGCTTTGATTCCGGGGAAAACAAGACCATCGCAAACAATAGTTGGAAGCATTAGCGGTCTGACACCATACTGTACAAATGCCACTGCTCGCATTAGAAGTGAAACATGCGCCGGAACAATTGTTTGTGCCACAACGATAACATCTTCAGGAACAGGAAGCTGCTCATTTACTGCTCCAAATTCTACAGGAAATTATAATTATATGGCATGCGTTGACAAAAATAATGACGGAGATTATTCAGATGCAGGCGAATCCTATCCAATAATACTGTTTGTATCCTGGTGCGCAAACTTGGGCGAAAAATGCGCTTCGGCTCCAGAAGGATGCTGTTCTGGGCTGAGCTGTACTGATACCATCTGTGTTAAACCAGGCATAATACCAACATCAATTCCAGAAAGTTCAATCACCTCAGAATCTCAGCCAGGAATATTTATAAGATTGCTAAACTTCATTAGGAATATATTTCGTTAAAGTGAATGTTTTTATAAGACCTAATCTAAATTCTTAATATGGTTAAAAGCAAGGTTAAAAGAAAATCTGGGAAACTTATAAAGAAAATTAATAGTAGTGCGGTTACAAAAAACCCTAAAAAAGAATATGAACATTATAAGAAGTTGAAGATACTTTCTACTCAAATTTTTGGCGAGTTAGTAGATAAGAAATGCATGAAGTATTTTGAACATTTAAAAAAACCATTTAATTCAGCTGACATGGATACAATGTTTAGAACTTATCTTTCAATGATGTTTTTGATTTCTATTGCAGCTTATGCTAGTGCATTTATTTTTACTGGAGTAATGATTTTAGTTTTATCACCGAGTTTAGTTACATCTTTATTATCAATTATTTTTGTACCAATAATAGTTGGCTTGTTAATATTTACTTATTTTTATTTATATCCAAGCCTGAAATCAGATTCAAGAAAAGTTAGTATTGAAACCAATTTACCATTTGCTATAAATCATATGGCTGCAGTAGCTGAGTCTGGAGCAACACCGTCTTCAATATTTTCTGTACTAGCTAAATTCAAAGAGTATGGAGAAATTTCTAAAGAAGCTGGAAGAATTTCTAGAAATATGAATATGTTTGGATTAGATGTTATTTCAGCTCTTAGAGATGTAAAGTCTAGATCGCCATCAAAACAGTTTAAGGACTTTTTAGAAGGATTAACAACTGTAATTCAAACAGGTGGAAGTATGAAGGTGTATCTTAAAGAAGAATCAAAAGAAGCAATGTTTAACTATCGAATTAATAGAGAAAAATATACAGATATGATTTCAATTTATGCTGATTTTTATACTGCATTATTAATTGCAGCACCATTAGTTATGATAGCAGTTCTTGCAATACTAAATACAATTGGTGGAACCGTGTTTGGTCTTCCAACAGATCTTTTAATTAAGATAGGAATTTTTGTTGCAATACCGGTTTTGAATATTATGTTTTTAGCTTTCCTACAAATGACACAACCTTCAATGTGATAATATGATCGATACAAAGTACCACAAATATTTGATAGTCGGTTCAATCGTGTTAGGACTGATGCTGTTTATATTAAATTCACTTTTCATACACATAGAGTATCTAACAGTAGTTTCAATACTTGTAATGATTGTAATGCCGTTCATAATTGAGTATAATAAATATACTTTGAATAAAGAAATTGAAGAGACGTTTCCAGACTTTTTAAGAGATATTTCTCAAAACATTAAAGCAGGAATGACTTTACCTCAAGCTGTAATTGCAACTAAGAAAACAGATTATGGACGACTTGATCCTTATTTAGACAAGATGGCTGTTCAAATTGATTGGGGTATTCCGTTTAATAAAATATTAACTAATTTTTCAAAAGGAAAGACATCTGTGATTAAAAGAACAGTTTCTGTTATTAATGAGGCAATAACAGGTGGTGGAGATATTTCACAAATACTTGATGCAATTGGTACAAGTATGAAAGAGATTAATGATCTTAGAAAGGAAAGACAAAGTTCTACTTATTCACAAATGTTAACAGGTTATATTATTTTCTTTGTATTTCTTGGAGTGATAATTGCGCTTCAATCATTTTTAATTCCTAGTTTAAACTTTTCTGGTTCAGGTTTTGCAAATTTAATGGTAACCTATGGTGTAATGTTTAAACAATTGATTATAATTCAAGGATTCTTTTCTGGAATGGTTATTGGAAAGATGTCAGAAGGTAAGTTAATTTCTGGATTAAAACACTCAATTGTGCTTATAGTAATTGGTTATGTGACTTTGTCTATATTTATTTAATCTTTTTATTCTCTGAATTTAAACTAATCTTATGGCAGATCAGGTCTTATCACATACATTATATTTAGCTATTGGAATAATAGCAATGTTAATGATAGTTTCTTCTGTTTATGGGATGCAAAATAATATGGACACGATTGATAAAGAAGTTAAATTAAATTATATTGTAAGTTTAGTTGAAAATAAAATATTAGAATTAGAAGAGCTGGGTGTAGATGAAGCAAGTGTTAAGATAGACGGATCGGATTATCTAGTAAAGTTTGAAAGTAATAAAATAATTGTTAGTAATTCTGATATTGAAATAATAAGAGACGTTGGTTTTGAAATAAGTGGTGAAGCAATATTGCCAGCGTATTTAATTTTAAATAGTGGACAGTTTCAGATTATAGAAAACCCGGAACCTTTAGGAATAATTCCAACACCACCAAATATAGGAGAAGAGCTGAGGTAATAATATGGGGCAAACAGATTTCATAATGGCAATTGTAATAATTTTAGGCGTAATTTCATTTAGTTTATTTTTTGTTTCAAGTAATTTTTCAACTCAGTTAGAACAAACAAATGTTTTAGAATTAAAACAAAGTGCAGGCGTTTTAGAAAATAAAATATCTAATTTAATAAAACAGGAGATGAACCTATCAAAAATAAGTTTTGAGCTAGCTGAAGGAGTTCCACATGAAGAGATTCCTGTAATCTCATTAAACGGTAATATTGAAAATTTAGAATTTTATGACCAAGATACGAATTTACTTGCGAGTGGAAATCCATTTTCACCTAGCTTAGAATCAGGTACTGAATATTTTTATGCAATTTATGATGGAATTGTAACCGGTATAACTTATAATAATGCTGAAAATATAACAGTAAGAGTATTGAATGAGCAGTCTTATTATGTTTTATCTGAAGAGTTATGTAATCAGATAGATTATAATGTAACAAGAGAAGAATTTAATCATAATTTTAAAATTAAGTTAGGAGACTGTGAAATTGGTTTAGAACCACCACAAATAACCGTAGTTGCTAAAAAAGTTCCAATTATAATTAAATCAGATCAAATCAAAAAAGATTTTCTGAATATAATGGTGTGGTAAATGAAAGGAGTAACTCAAGTAATTGAAGCAACGTTAGGAGCAATAATTATTCTAGGATTACTGATGTTTTTATTCACTACCCAGCCAGTTCAAGAACAAGATGTTCATGAAATTTCTTATAAGTGTTTAACATATGCAAAAGATTTTACAGATTTTAATGACAAATTAAATTCATGTTTACCATCAACATATGATTATCAATTTAAGATTTGTGAAAATATAGATTGCTCGGTCGCTTTACCAGAAAATCAAACAATAACAGTGGTTGATTATATTGACGTTGGACCAAAACTAATTAAATTGTGGGTGTATAGATGAAAGGACAAATTTTTATCGTAGTTTCAATATTAATTGCAGTATCTCTTTTAGGATTAAGTATTGGAATGAAACCAATTGTAGTTGAAGATAGTTATATTCAAAATTATTTTGTTAATGTTAGAACTGAAATCAGAAATACGGTTGACTTAGCTTTATTAGATGATGAAGATGTTTCAGATAAATTAGATGAATATATAGATTTTTCAGAATTGGTTTTAGAAAATAAAGGAATATTACAAGATATTAATTATAATATTGAATCAGATAGTGTTATAGTAAACATTTATCTTGAACGAGGAGAAGAGTATTATAGTGATCAGATAGTGATTCCACTTGGTGTTTATACATGAAAGCAATAAGTCCTTTAATTGGTTTTGTATTAGTAATGGCAATATCAATAGCAGCAATAAGTATAGCAATGAATGTAGGAACCCCTGCAATTGAAAGATCTAAAGAAATTTTAATATATGAAGAAGGTAAGAATAATTTAAAACTAATTGATGGAGCAATTAATGAAGTGCTTCAAGAAGGTGATGGATCGAGTAGGAAAGTTAGTTTGAAATTTAGTGATGGAAAATATAATGTAGTTGATAATCGTATTGAATTTTTTATGATTACTAAACAAGGAATAATTTCACATGAAGAATGTCAATCTAATGAGGACATAGAATGTGTAATTGAAGAAGATGGAGTTTCTATTGACGTCTTGGGAAATGAGATAAGAGCTTATATTGAATATGATTTTGATTTTATTGATGATAAGGAAATTGTAAATGGTGCTGAATATCTTATTATTTCTAATCAAAATGACCAAATTTCTATTAGTTAGATTTAAATAGCTGGCTTTTAATATTTTAAATATGAAGAAGAAGTTCAATTATACACAATCAACATTTTATATTAGTTTAGTGATTCTCTGTCTTGTATTAGTAATGGCTTATCCTTATCTTTCGTCTGTAGCACAGTTTACAAAAGACATTATTGTAAGTCCCGGCGAATTATCATGCACAAATGGACTTGATAATGGAGACTTTTCTCAAGGTTTTTATTGTTGGGAAAAATATGTCAGCGGAATAGGTTCAAGCGGATTTAGTTTTGATATTATTGATGAAGCTGCTGTAATGTTATCAACAAGTAAAGACGGTGTAGTTGGAGGGCTTTATCAGGAATTTAATTTAAATGTAGAAACAATAGAGTTCGATGTTTCAGTTATCGGTCAAACATTAGATTGTATGAGCCACAATTCTTTATTTTTTAGATATCCTGCAGGAATATATTTAGTATATAATGATTCAGAAGGTAATGGTGGTGTTTGGTGGAGAGGCTATTATACTATTGGAGGAAATTGTGATGGTCATGGTGAATATTTACCTGCTGGAACAATTGTTCATAAAGAAATTGTTATTGCTGATGTGTTGCCTCCTGGTAAGAATGTGACTAAGTTAATGTTTTTCAGTGGCGGACATCTTTTTAAAACAACTTATGATAATGTTGTTTTAACAGGAGAGTTCTTTGTTTATCCACCAGTTGCGATATTCAATGTTGACAGTGCTGTAATATATCAGGGTGAAAGTATAATATTTGATGGAAGTGATTCATATGATCAAGATGGACAAATTGTTTCTTGGGAATGGGAAGTTAAACAAATTTTCGAATCAGGTACAATTGTAAAAGACACTACTATTATTAGACAAGAAGTTGAAATTATAAATCCAGTAGAACCACAACCAGAAATAATATTTGCAGCAGAAGAACCACCATCAATAAATCCACCAGAACAAATTAGTGGAAAAATATATGAATATCTTTTTGATGATATTGGTAATTATATTGTTACATTAACACTAACAGATGATTCTGGAGAAACAGGTTCATATTCAATTGGAATATTAGTTATTGAAGAAGAAATAGAGGATGATGAAGATACTCCGATTCAAAATAATTTTGAATTAAGAGTTAATGCAGGAGTAGATAAAACAGTTTATGTTGGAGACATGGTAGTATTTGAAGGATTTGCAGAAGAAGTTGAAATTATAAATCCAGTAGAACCACAACCAGAAATAATATTTGCAGCAGAAGAACCACCATCAATAAATCCACCAGAACAAAGTGATCCTGTCGTAGTATTTTATGAGTGGGATTTTGATGGCGATGGTACAATTGATTGGAGTTCGGGTATAGAATCGGTAATAGATTATGTTTATAATACAGCAGGGGGTTATACAGCTACGTTTACAGCAACAGATAGTTATGGTGTAAGTGCTTCTGATACTATTACAATAACTGTTTTAGAACAACCTGTATCAATAGGTGATGTTGTATCGATTCCAAGTGGTGGTGGAGGAACATATAATATTCCAGATGGGCTTGTTCAAAAGATAACTACAGAAGATAGTGGAACGATTTCGGAAATAGAAAGTGATGATAAAGAGTTGGAAGTAACTGATGAAACAGAAGATTTAGAAGAAACCCCACTTATAACATTATTCTTTATAACAATAGTCGGATTAGCACTATTAATTACTTATGTAATGTATAAGTCTGGAAAGTTCAAAAACATAAAAGTATAATTTTAATAAGCTTGTATTCTCTAATTGTTTTATGTTAGATGTGTTCCTAAAAGAGAAATTGGTAGACAAGAAACCAGAATACGCATTTGCATTAGGAATAGCATTTGCAACTATTGGATTATTGGTAGCAATATTGATATTTAAAACATCTCCAAGCTTTCCAGCGGTTTTTTTAACTGCAATGGCTGCAGCACCAGTTGCATTGAGATTAATTAAGAAACAAGAGGATGGAAAGGATTTTTTTGAAAAATACAAATCACTTATAGCTGTTTATTCTTATCTTTTCTTTGGAATGGCTGTATCTTTTGCAATATGGTTTGCAATCTTACCTGAAAAGTTTGTGACCTTGTTATTTAGAGAACAGCTTTTGAAATTTACAGTTGGGGCTTTTACATTTTCGCAAGCTAATCTGTTTGCTATACTTGTTAATAATTTTGGTCTATTATTTTTCTTTTTCTTAATGTCATTTTTTTATGGAGCAGGAGCAATGTTCCTCTTAGCTTGGAATGCTTCTATACTTGGTACAATGTGGGGTAATGCAATTAAAGCTTTAATGAGTTTACTTAATCCAGGACAAGTTATAATAAATGTTTTAGCAGCATTTCCATACCTATTTCCAGAAGTTGCAGCATACTTTTTCGCAGCTATAGCTGGAGGTATACTTTCTGCAAATATGCATACAAAAAAAGGTTTTGATAAGTATATTGGAGAAGCATTATTGTTATTTTGGGTAGCACTTGCTTTGATAATTGTATCTGGAGTAATTGAGACGGTTATACTCGGAATTTAAATATCTGTTATATCAATTATTATTATGAAATTAGATAATAAAATGAAATTTTATATTACACTTTCTCTTATAGCTATTTTTTTAATAGGAATTTCTGTTTACGAAACATCTTCAGGCCAAACTTTACTTTCTGAAACAGCTCAATATATCAAAGCATACGACGGTCCAATTACATTACCAGTAGAAGGTACTCCAACTTGTACATTTGATTCTGACGGAATGGATATATTTAATTATGGTTATGTTATTATTGATGGAAATAATTATTACGACGATTGTCAAAATTATAATACTGTTAGAGAATATAATTGTGGAAGTTCCCCATTTTATACTAATATAGCATGTCCAAATACATGTGGTTCTGGTAAGTGTAATGCGCCACTTGTATGCGGAGATGGAACATGCGCTGGTGGAGAAGGGTGTTCAGATTGTCCAGGTGATTGCGGAGTATGTTGTGGAAATGGAGCATGTGATAATGGTGAGACCTGTTCAACATGTGAAACTGATTGTGGTTCGTGTTTAACATGTATGGGTACAAGAGTATCTTGTAGTTCACTTACTTCAACTACATGTACAGAACAAGGTTGTACATGGACTGTTGGAAATAGTTATTGTACAGGAACAGGTTGTAGTGGATATACTACATTACAGATATGTAGATCTCATGATGGTTGTTTATGGCATACGGATTCTGGACAGTGTTCAGGAACAGTACCTGCTTGCGGTACATATATTGAATCTATTTGTCCAACAAAATTTAATTGCGCTTGGGTAATGCCTGGAACATTATTCTGTGGCGATGGTTCTTGTAATAATGGTGAAACCTGTTCAAGTTGCGCAGTTGACTGCGGAGTTTGCCCACCAGTTTGCGGTGATGGTAAATGTGATAATTATGAAATTGATGAAAATATTGAAAACTGCCCAAGTGATTGTGTTAAATGGTGCGGAGATACTTGGTGCAATTATGGTGAAACATATTTAACATGCACTGTAGACTGTTCTTCTGCATGTACAGATACTGATGGTGGAAATACTGTAAATGTAAAAGGAACAGCAACTGGAATCAATGCAACAACTGGCTGGGGCGGTTATCATTATGATATTTGTTATTCTTCTAACACAGTTACAGAATCATATTGTGAAAATAGTTTAGTATATCAAACAAATGTTAATTGTTTAAATGGTTGTTTAGACGGAGCATGTCTACCAGCACCAACAATATTTTGTGGCGATGGAATTTGTAATGGAGTAGAGACCTGCTCTTCATGTCCGGGTGATTGCGGAACTTGTCCAACCTATCCTCTTTATTATGATGCTAATTATATGGATTCTTCTACCAATTGTTTTGGAGAAGGTACAAGAGTAGATAATCTAGCATATGGTGTTAATCCAGGTCCATATCCTTATCAATTTACAATTGAAGAGCAAAGAAACTATGAACTTGAAATCAATCATTATCTTTATTCTAATGGCGTAGATCTTAATACACTATTAATACAAGTAGATGGACAAATAGTTTTTCAAAGTGCAACAACAAGCAATTATTGTGGTAATCCAGATATTATTGATTTAGGTAACCTAGAAACTGGTACACATACACTTTTAATGGAGGTTAGTGAGATTCAGAGATATCTTATAAATTATTGGGAAGTTAAAAAAATACCTATTTGTGGAAACGGAGAATGCGAATCAGGTGAAACGCACGAAACATGCATAGGAGACTGTATTAATTATTATGATTCTGATGGTGGTATAGATTATTATACAAAGGGTTATGTTACTGTTGATAATGGAGCTACCAAAACTTGGGACACGTGTGGCACTAATAATTATATTTATGAGAGATATTTAGATGGTGATGAAAAGAAAACAAATTATTATGTTTGCCCAGATGTATGTACAGATGGTATATGTACTCTTGCAACATGTGGTGATGGTAATTGTGATAGCATAGAATCAACAGAAACATGTAGAACGTGTCAAGATGATTGTGGTACATGTCAGTCATTATATGCGGATGTTCTGATTGTAACAAATGGTGCCAGAATAGATAAATCGAATGCATATGAATCCACAATTGAAACTTATAGACAAACAATATTAGCAGTAGATGATTTAACCTCATATTATATTGAATTGGATTCTCCACAAGTACAGGAATTATTTGGTATATCATTGAGCTATCCAGATGATTGGGGCGATGTTAAAAATGTTTTATTTAAAATATATGATAAAGTTGACCCACAATATGTTATAATTTTAGGAGGAGTTGGGGTTATTCCGCAACCGCCAGTAGATACAAGTGCAGAAATACCTACCATACCTGTTTCAGATGATAGATATGTCGACACAAATTATGACGGCCTACCGGAGATAGTAATAGGTAGAATAGCTACGGTAAATGAATCAACTTCTGATGATATAATAGTTAAAGCATTGAATTCAGCAATAGCTATGCATAATAAAAACGGGTTTTCTAAAGTAATGATAGCAGATACATGTATGTGGCCACCTTCATGTGATGGAATTAATGATGCAAATAGGATTTCTCAGACGTTATTTAATAAAGATTGTTCAGATACAGAATTTTGTAAAGAAGCACCAGATTATTGTGGTGATGAAAATTGTACTAAAACCGATGAATTTTATGACGAATTATTGAATAATGATGTTATTTATATATCCGCACATGGATCAGCACATACTTTTGCTACAAGAACAAATAATACTACCCCGGGGGATCAAATTCGGTATAGTGTTTTGAATTCGAATTATCTTTATACAAATCCATTTAACACAAATCCATTCTTCATGACAAGTGCTTGCCAGAGTGGAGACATTGGCTGTGATGTGTATTGCGTTTATGAGGGAATTGGTGCTTATCTTGGTTGTAGTGAAACTTGTGAAGATTGTAGGCTAGAATGTATATCGGATGTTGGTAGCGTGTTTTCATTTTTATCAAATGGTGCTTCTGTTTATATTGGAAATACGGAGTATGGTTATGGTTATTATACCTCAACGTTTAATAGTAAAATACTTGATGGAATGAAGAACGGTTATACTGTTGGAAAGGCAATGTTAAGAATGAAAAGAGATGCATTGATTGAATCTTCAAGTGATTGGGAGAATGCAGTAATTTATGAGATACAATTATATGGAGATCCAACAATAAAATTAACAGGTGTATAATTTGAAAATAAAATTATTATTAATATTCGTTTTGATTTTTATAGTTATGGTTAGTGGTTGTATTCAAGTATTTCAAGAAACATCTGTAGAAGAATTTTGTGGTGATGGTTATTGTAATGTTAATGAAACATGTTCTAATTGCAAGATAGATTGTGGAAACTGTTCTGCACCTTCATATTGTGGTGACAGTGTTTGTGGTATTAATGAGAATTGTGAAACATGTTCAGTTGATTGTGGAGCATGTCCAGCAGTTTGTGGTAACAGTGTATGTGATATTGCTGAATCGTGTTCTGTATGTCCAATTGACTGCGGTGCATGTCCAACTGTATGTGGAAATAATATTTGTGAATTAACAGAAGATTGTAGTAATTGTATAAAAGATTGCGGATGTGCTGGAGATAAATATTGTGATAATATTGGAATTTGTAGAAGCCTTGTTTGCGGAGATGATACTTGTTCTGATGATGAAATAGATTCATGTTGTGAAGATTGTGGGTGTTTAGAAGGAGAAATATGTAATGAAAATATACAAGTATGTCAGGAAATAGTAGAAGACGAAATTGATTTTACAGAGATTGTTAATACTTACATGGAAGAAAATAGTATTGAAGGAACGATTACAAAAATATCAGATGAATATTATGGAGAACAGATAGTAAAACAAGCTTCAATTGACTGTGGTACGTCTGGAATTCCATACCCATGTCAGATTATATTGTTTATTGACAATGATGGAACAATTTTAGAAGAAATGAGAACAGGTTAGTATTTTACAAGAATTGCAAACTTCTTTAGAAACATATTTGGTTTAAGATAATTTTATATAGTTGAAATATCAACAATATAGTAGATAAATCAACAGGTATAAAAATGTTAACAAATAACGAAATCAGAATAATAGAGTGCTTCCTTCCTTATTTTGAGAACAGCTATACTACTAAGGAAATTGAGGATAAATCAGGATATTCACATGAAAGAGTCTATACTATTCTAATGGATCTAAGCAAAAAAGGATACTTGTTAAAAAGAAAAGTTGGAAAAACCTATTTATTTACTGTTAAACTGAAAAAAGATTTATTATTACCATTTATACATTTTTATACAAATAAAAAAGAGCAGTTCTTCAAATCTAAAACTATATCTATAAAAAACCTATTAAATGAATTTATTGAGAAAATATCTAACAATGATCTGATATCTGTTATTGTATTTGGTTCTTTTGCAAAAGGAGAAGAAACAGAAGAAAGTGATATTGATGTTTTATGTGTTACCAGAAAAAAATATGATATTGATAAAATTGCATTATCATTAACGCATAAATATAATAGAAAAATAACGCCTGTTGTTGTTTTAGCTAAAGATTTTGTAAACATGAAAAAAGATAATCCTGTATTTTATGAAGACTTGATTAAGTTTGGTGTTATTTTATATGGAATGGAGCCTCTGTATAAATTAATATATGGTGATAAGCAATGAAAACTCTGAAATGGTATATTGCTAAAGAATTTTTAATAAAAATGCCTTCAATGAAAAGCCTTACTGATAATTTTCTGGAAAAAGCTCGTAAAAATCTGACTACAATGAGCATATTGTTATCTTTCAAAACAAATAAACAAGCCTTGAAGTTATTGAATGTTCCAGAAGATTATTCTCCTAATGAATGGATTGCTACTACAGCTTATTATTCAATGTATATGGCTAGTTTAGCAGCTTTAGCCAGGATAGGATATAAAAGTAAAAATCATATAGCAACAACATTGGCTTTGGAAGAATTTTATGTGAAAAAAGGATTATTAGAAAAAGAGATATTAGAACTAATTGAAAAAGCTAGATTAGAAGTTAGTTATATAGATATGATAAGAACCGCTAAAGATAAAAGAGAGATAGCACAATATTCTCCTACAAAGAAAACAGTTGATTCTGCTGTTGAAGATATAAGAAAAGATGCTTACAAATTTGTTGAAAGAATTGAAAAATTGATATCTGATCTGAGTGAAGAGTAAGTATTGAAATAAATGGAACTTATAAAACAAAATAGCCATTTATTAGGAATATAGATTAATTTTATATACCACTATTACCATTTCTAATCTATGAGAAAAGGTCTTTCACCATTAGTTGCATCGGTTCTATTAATAGCAATTACTATTGCAATCGCAGCAGTTTTAGCAAATTGGGTTTCAACTTATACAGAAGATGCACTTCCTCAAACAAGTTGCGTAGGTGGAAGTATAAGTTTTGTTTCAGCAGATTATCCAAAGTGGACTGTTGGCAATTCTGTATTAGCTGTAGTAGAAGCAAGATATGTTCCATTAAGAAACTTTAAGTTTGCGGTTTTAATGAATGATGATAGTGTTATTATATATGATAATAAAAACGGTTTGTCATTAGAAGCTGGAACAATTGGAACAATAGAGACGGTAGCACTCGATCCGACAATAGAAGGCAATATAAGATCAGTTCAAATTCTTACAAGTTGTTCAGATGTAAAGACCGACTTGACAGCATTAAAATAAATTTGATTTGGAAAGTTTTAATAATACTTATTAGTACTGTTAACTTTATATAACAGTTGTTAACTAAATATTACTATAGTAAACTATTGTTTACAGATGATAATAATGATAATTAAAGATAATACATATAAAGTAATGAAAGTATTTTTTGATAGTCCTGAAGAGAGTTTCTATATTAGAGAACTGTCGAGAATAACACATTTATCGCCGCCAGGCATAATAAAAATTATAAACAATCTCAAAAAAGAAAAATTACTGAAATCTGAAAAGACAAAGACGGTAGAGAATATTTCAGTTATTAAAGATGAGAAATTCATACAGCTAAAAAGAGCATATAACATAGTTTCTGTACAGGAATCTGAATTAGTAAAATTAATAAGAGAAAAATATGAAGAACCAGAGGCAGTGGTTTTATTTGGTTCATATTCTAAAGGTGAGGATACGTCAAAAAGTGATATTGATATAGCGATAATCACAAAAAAACATTTAGATATAGACCTAAGTAGTTTTGAAAAAATATTACAAAGAAAAATAAGTATTTATGAAATACAGCTCAAGGATTCAGAAAAGGAATTTATAAATAGTCTAGCTAATGGAGTAATTATGTATGGATATTTGAAGGTGTTAACATGATTGAAATAAAGAGTTCTTACTACCATGTATGGTAAGAAACTTCTATTTGGCTTGATAAATTAATTTGATTATGATTACTAGTGGTCTTGGAGTTAATCAGTTTACGGTTTCTAAGCCGAAATTAGACCCTTCTTATGAGCTTTCTTATTTATTAGGTGTTTTGAAAGGAGATGCTTGTATTTACAAAACCAAGTATGGGAGAAGATATGAATATATCATACAGCTTGGTGTTAGAGATAAAGAATTTGCCGAATATTTTTTAGATAGTATTGAAAAAATATTTTCTAGAAGAGTAAAAATAATTCAATATCGGGATGATAGGAATAAGCTTTTTTATAGAGTAAGTATGAGGTCAAAGACATTTTTTGAGTGGTATGGTTCTAAAACAAATGAAGATATATATGGGATTGCTAAGAAATTCCCAAATGCGTTCATTAAAGGCGTTTTTGATAGCGAA
>Ga0180732_1000814_pt1 | contig 22707 bp, 21 predicted proteins | sample KR11_01MetaG_FD_148674 | JGI IMG/M metagenome (GOLD analysis project Ga0180732, IMG submission 148674) | Groundwater microbial communities from the Olkiluoto Island deep subsurface site, Finland - KR11_0.1 MetaG | ecosystem: Environmental > Aquatic > Deep subsurface > Groundwater | place... | reverse complement strand
ATGAGGTATTTGGACAGGCAATTTCACTGAATTTTGATTTTGGTCCACGAATTCCCATATTGATCACATAAAAGTATTATGCAATCAATGGTATTTAAAACATCAGTAGATTATAGGGTCAATACCGCTAATTCGATTATGAATAAAAAAACTCAGAGCTAAACCTACTAACTTCGGCAAAGGAATTGTCTCACATCTATAAATGTTCAAACCATCATATGATTCATAATCATTTTTCAGATTATTCATCCAATAAATCCCGTATGGCGAATTTGGAACTACTTTATTGCTTCTTGTAGTAAGTATGTCTATGTCTACTCCTTTTTTTGCCAATTCTTTTGAAAGCATATAAGTATGATATTCAGCCCCTCCTATTATCTCTTTTCCAAACTGATAGAAAATATGTAATGCTTTCATGTAATATGTTACCTAATTAACCAAAATCTACTTAAAAGCTTGGTGATATTTACTCGTAAAATGAGAATTGCATGGATAACTCCCTGTTCAAAAACATATTATTCAATAAATAAATATTTTCTTGATATCGAAAAATGTAATTGGCATATTCATATATTCCAGGATATCGAGAACCTCAAACCAATAGAGACTTCTATTTTTCTGCCAAATATTAGAGAATTAGATAAATTAAGAAGGCATTATGTTGTACTTCATTATTTTCTTGATGATTGTGAAAAGTGCAAGAAAATAAAATTTAAATCTACATTCGGACAGCGCTTATTTGTATCATACGATTTAAATAATATTGAATTTAAAAATATTATCTTAAAGTATTTAGAGGTCATATGAATAATAACGGATCGGACCTTGTAAGTGTAATTATTCCGACGAAAAACCCAAAAAAAGAAATGCTCATGAAATGTCTGAATTCGATTTTTTCCCAGACATATTCAAACTTCGAAATAATAATTGTCGATGGCTCGATTAAAAAACCAGAAATATTCAATGATAACAAAAAGATCATATATGTGAAACAAAAACGCAGACATGTCAGTGGAGCCAGACAGGATGGTCTGGATACTGCAAAAGGCAAATATGTTGTTGGGTTAGACTCGGATTGCATTGCTGAACCTGACTGGATAGAAAAAATAATCAATGCATTTGATGAAAAAAATAAGGAGCTATTCATAATCGGAAGAAGTCTTTCAATGACTGAAAGTCTGGTTGAAACAAACCTTCAGAAGGAATACGATAACTGGATAAACCACGTAACCTGTAGGTTAGATCAAAAAAGGTACTCTCTCACTATCGATAGCAAGAATTATGGATTTATTACTGAGTATGGAAGAAAAATTGGATTTGATGAAAGCTTGATATCAGGAGAAGATTTTGATTTCGCAACTCGGGCGAGAAGAAAGGGTTATAAAATAATATATAACCAGGATGCTATCGTTCATCATTTTCATAGACCACGTTTAAAAGAATTAATACATCAAAAGATTTGGCACGGTAAAGGATATGGACAAAACATGGTAAAAAATAATATTGATTTTGAACATCATTTCCAGATGCTAAACATAACCTTATTGATATCCCTTATTCTATTGTTTCCACTATTTCCACTTATGGTACCTTTAATGTTTTATGCATTATTAAAAATGAAAATAAAAATTAAAACAAGATTTATATTTTCTATGATATTTTATTGGTCTTTTATATATGGGACGATAAAAGGAATGTATTCTAAAGGGGGTATAAAATTTTTATTGTTAAAAATTCGATCTGATTTATTAAATAATATATCATATAATCCCCAAATATTCTATATATAAATAATAGGATTTAAATTATTGTGATGTCCTGGAATAAAAAGCTTAAACACCTCTGGTCTTTATTGTCTAATTCTGGGATATCGGCTGGACGTTGACATCCACTCGGCGCATAGAATCTTATTTTATTTTCACCTTCCTTTGAGTTTAATTTTATTACCACTTCTTGGGATGAAAAATTCATTTGTGAAACCAGTTCATTATTTAAATACACTTGTAATACTCTTGGTTTATAGAAACTCATTGCTTTGAAATTTAAAAAAATAGTTTTATTGATATTAGAATATATATTTATAGTTCCATTATTTTTCATCCATATTTGGGTATCACTCCACCTTTCTAGCGCATACCACCCTTTCGTTATGTTTCCATTGTTAATAATATTTTTATATTTTCTTGTCTCCCAAATAAAATAAAGATCTTTTAATGGATTTCGAGTTCCAATCATACCGTCATTGAAAGTTCTCATGATCTGTGTATCTTTCCAATCCCACAATCGCTCAGGATGTTGGATTAGGTTTGGATTATCGTCCCATCCTCCGTTGGGATAATAAAAGGCACCAACTATCTGTACAAAAATTGACCATGAAATTAATATCAATCCTATTGAGATTGAGATCATCTTTTTTTTATTATTATAATTGATGTGATTATCTAAATAAAGTCCAGAAAATATTATTAGTATAGGCAGCATACCTGTTAGAAATCTTGGGCCATATGACCATCCTCCCCACCAGTGCCAAAAACTACTATATACTAAAATATTTAGTATAATGGATAATCCAAAAATGAACAAAAAACTTTTAATTCTTTTATTTACAATCTTTGAAATCTTAAAATAACCGAATATTGCCAAAACAAGTATTGGAGAGTAAACAAATAAGCCTCTATTTGGACTTATTAATAATCCTATAAAATGAAGCCAGGTTTCTGAATTTAAAGCGAGCACATCAAAATTTGAATTATAACCCCCAAAAAGATTTCCAAAAAAATAAAAATTATATAATAAAAATGGAGTGCTTGCTGCAAACATAAAACTAAAATAACGAATAATCTTAAATTTATTTATTGATAGTATATATATTAAAACAGGTAGTAATAATATACTATCCGGTGGTCTATTATATATAAATAAACCAGACAAAAGTCCCAAGTATGAAATATTTTTATTTTCTTCTTTTTTTTCATTTATTATTACAAAATATATTATCATCGATAATAACAGCTCGCTCATTCCATGCTGCCAAAGAGCTTGACTGCTTATTGTCCAGGTATTGGTTGCAAAAGCAAAGATGATCGCTCCTATGAGTGCAATTCTTCTGTTTGTTAACTCTTTCAATGATGAGAAAACAAAAATTGAAGAAAGCGTGGCAATTATAGAAGCACTCAATTTCTCCATAATTGTTACTATCAATAAGAAACCGGGATTAAACACATCAATAGGATAATTAATTAACTTTAATAATGTATAAGTTATAATATATAATGGAGTAACTAAAAGAGGCGTGACAATTGGAAATAAAGATAAATAATGTCCTTTTATCTCAACAAAAAACGAAGGGGTCGATTCCTGAATAAAGATAGCTGAATATCGATCCATATATAGATTATGATTTTCCAAAATGCTAAAGGGCAAAAATGAAGCGGGAATCGTGTCACTTGCTGGAATTGATCTAAAGTTGATAGTATAGACTATAAAAATTATCAAGAATAAAAATAACTTTTCATGGTTGTTAAAATATTTAATAATATCTGATATATGTTTTTGTTTCTTGAAATTAATACATATCTTTAGGTTATTGTAATGTTCTGAAAGACTAAACTTAAGCATCGACTATCACCATTTTTTAAATTTGGAATTTCTCTTGGTATTTGACATCCATCCGGTGTATAGAACCCAAGTGTATTTTCTCCACTTTGAAGATTCAATTCTATAGTTTCTGAAGATACATTTTTGGATGATATGTTTGTTTGTAATAATAACTTATCATTTGCATACATTTGAAGCGTCCTTGGTCGATAGAAACTGGTAGCTTGAAAACCAAATATGACAGTCCGATTTTCTTGTAATGATACTTTTAGAGTTGCATCATTCTCCATCCAACGTGCCGGAATGTTATTCCCGTTTTCAACATAGTGCCATCCTTTACCTATGATCATAAAATTAGTTGGTTGGTATGCAGGAATTTCATAGACGACTTGACGTTCTGTTTGTATTATTTTCTGAGCGCCTATTTCATTCAAGATATTTGTTACATTTATTAATTGTTGGGCAGTTAAATCTTCCACAGTCAAAACGACATATTTTATATTATAATAATTTAATATAGCAAGTCCTGCCTGTTTTTTTTCGCTCTTGTTTTGAGGAATTATATCATCGATTAATTCAAATTCATTATGAACTAACTCATTTAATACTGGTGTATTAGTTATAAATTGGTAAACATATGATGGTTCTCTTTGAATTGAACCACCAGTAATCCTTTTACCATGTATCGTTTGATAGTACATGGATTTTACCCCATTGGAATAGCTCATTGGTAATTCAATAAGCGTAATATTTTTATTTTCATCATATGACAAGTTCTTGTAAAAATATGGTTCATCAACTCTTGAAAGAGGAAAAGGAATCACCACAAATTCAAAAAGTATAACTAATGAGAGTATAATCGCAACAATCGTTTTTCTGAATGCATTCAAGGGTTTAAACAATTGTGATACTCCATATCCTGTCAGTACTGCTGCTGAGAGCATCACCAGTACATCCATTCGCCCAGGAGTTCTTGCATTTTGAATAAAGGGCATGAAATAGTAAAACACTAAATATGGTAATGGAATGGTCTTTTCATTGAAAAGAGTTTTACCCATTATATGAAGAATAGGTCCTAAGCTTAACACAAAAGTAAATAAAAAAGATATTTTCCAAAAAGTCACTTTTTGTCCTTTACATTTAAAAAAAACATATGCAATGAGGATCAAAACCGTATAACCTATGAACGTGACATTTTCACTATAGCCGCCTGTGAATTTGCTATAAATAGGTGCCGTGTAAATGCCGAATAGCGAATGAAGTTTGGAAGGAATGAAAAAACCCACAAGATCTGCAGAATGTTTGATTGATTCACTAAATGGAAGTTCCAAAAAATTCTGATTTGAAAAAGTATATTGTATCAAGGAATATGTGAAAGGGAGAGTTCCAATTAGAAAAATTCCACAGAAAATGATAAATTTCCTGGATATTAAAAAAGCAATGGTTCTATCTACTATTACCATCCGATAGACCACAAACATTCCGGTAAAAATGATTAGAAAAATCATATATTGCAGGTCGCTTGCAGCTACCATTATTAAGCCAATAGCAGCTAAGAATGCTGATTTTGCCTCTTCTCTAAAGCTGTATTTTTTCTCTGCAATTTTGAATAACAACAAAACGTATAAAGGGATCCATCCTGTTGTTATCAAACTCAAATGCCCAAGGGCATGAGCAAGGGTGTTTGGGGCAAAAGCATATACCAATCCCCCTATGAATGCTGCATAACTATTTTTAGTCAAATATTTTATCAAATAAAATGTAGTTATACCTGAAAACACGAAACTTGATAGAAACAAAATATTATAGGTGATGGATAGAGTAAAAACAAATTGAAGGGGAATCGATAACAATTGGTTAAATAAGCTCTGAGGAATAAGCGGAGTACCAGTTGGATAAAATAAAAAATGAGTGAAAAATAAAAATTCTTCAGGGTCTGTAAAAGCAACTTTTGCATGCCATAGGAACCACATACTTTGCCAGACATCTACCCAACCTGGCACGTGTGTGTACAGATTGAAAATAAGAGGGAATGTCATAATCAATGCCAACACTGTGTACAGAAATAATATGGTCGGAAAAGTTCGATATTTTTTCATAAAATTATATTTCATAACCCTGCTATTCTTAGTATTTCAGCCATTCATCCATAAAATGAACTTTTTCCTATTTGAAATCTTCCGATTATTAATGTTCAATCTTAGGACAACGGAACTAACACAGGAGATAGAAGAATACTGAGCTAGAATTTGCCGTATGGGCTTATAAATTTCAATATATTCATCATCTTTTGACAAATTAACTCTGAATTTATTTAAATTGTCATACATTATATTCTCTTTTATCCATAATTGCTACAGAAACTAGTGCAAAACTCCCGAAAAGGACATAAATAATTGCCCTATACATCATTGCTATTGCAATTCCTGTACTCAATACAACTCCAAATTTTGTCAGCATAAGAGCATATACGACTTCACGAGCGCCTAATCCTCCTGGAAGCATGCTTATCGTTCCCAGAATCCAACTTATCGCTACTATGCCCAATAAACTTAAATAAGGTATTTTGATACCAAATCCGAGCAATAAAACATAATGGGAAAGGGTTTCAAAAAAAATCCATGATACTGCAGTTAATATAAATGTTATAATTAATATACCAGTGTTCATTTGATAACTTAATAATCCCTGCTGTATTTCCAGGATTTTGCTTCTTAAATTAATAAAAAAATTCGACAATATATTTTTACACTCTAAAAATTTACATAAATTTATGGGAATATCAATGAATCCCGGTCTAATAAAAACGATCCCGATAAAACCTATTATAGAAAAAAGTATCAACAATGCAAAACCGCTCTCTACTTTGTAAGCAAGAAAAATGGATAAAACGAGAAGCAGAAACATATCATAGAGTCTTTCCAGGATCACAGATGGCGAAAACCAGGTAAATGATCTATTCGTATGCTTTTTTAGAATGGTCAATCTGGCCAACTCCCCGCTACCTGTGGGAAGTATTTCATTTGTGGCTTGCCCAATAAAATAGCTTCCAAAAGCTATTTTACGATTGACTGGACCCAGAGGTTTCAAAATATAATACCATCTAAGGCTTTTAATGAGCATCGTTATTAAAAGAATTACAGAGGAAATGAGCAAATAAATTTTATTGACCTCACTGATTGAATTTATAAGTTCACTGATCCCAATTTTATATATAAAACCCGCCACTATGCTAATGCCAAAAAGTATTGGAATTATTTTGCTAATTTTCATAGATCAAAAGATTTTAGCAGTTTACTCGTCTTGGTTTTCAAATGGTTCAGCAAAGAAGATCTACTATGAAATATTCTAAAATCATTATTTAAAATCCCATTTTTTGAATCGCTGGATGCATAAATGCCAGCCAATCCGATCTCACTGGCATAATGAGCATCACTGCCTGCAGTGACCGGTATTTTATGTTTTTTAGCGTACTCTAGGGCTTCTTTATTAGAATTATCCAAAATACATCTTGCATTGAATGCTTCAATAGCATCTATTTTTTTTACATAGCCATCTAAATCTCCAATAGAAGATTTTCTAAATTTATCGAAGGGGTGAGGAATAATGACCAATCCACCCTGAGAATGAATTTCCTCTATCGCTTCATTGATCTCTTTCGATTTTATCTCTTCTGTCAGAAACAATCCGATGATCTCTCCATGAGTGGTGTTCAACTCGCATCCAACTATAACTTTAAAGAGCTCTGTTTCATGCTTTTTTGCTTCCAGACCACCTTTAATAGTATTATGATCTGTTACTGCAATACCATTTAATCCTTTCTTGACCGCATGTTTTATGATGTCTTCAGGTTCTAAAGTTCCACATTTGAGGGAATATTTGGAATGAACATGCAAATCAAATTTCAGTGAATTGGGTAATATAATAATATCACCACCGAAAGACCCCAGAGGGCAAAATTTGCAAGCATTCCTTTATCCCCAAATAGCAGTTCTGGTTCTCCGCCAGATTTGCTTATATGGACGATTTGCAAATATCTGAATAATCCATAAATGGCAAAAGGTATTGTGAACATCATATACTGATTATTGGTTAAAAATGTATACATCGAATATGATACAATCAATGCTGCAGTCGTTGAGCTGATCATTTGCTCTAACATGATCACTGAATAACTATTCAAAACAGGTCTGTGACTATTTGCATTATTGCCGAGAAGATACAGTTCATGTCGTCTTTTTCCGAGAGCTAAAAACAATGCAAGCAAGAATGTGCAGATTACTAACCATGGTGAGAATACTACATTGATCGCAATGGCTCCAGAAATAGCGCGAATTACAAAACCTGCTGCAATAGTTAATACATCAACTATTACAATGTTTTTTAATATAAATGAATAAATCAAAAATAAGAAAAAGTATGTCAGGGAAATATATCCAAATAGCTTATTAATAAAAAATGCTCCGGTCAAAGAGCCAATCATAAATATTAACAGAAAAACAATAGCATGAGACGGTCTTAACTTTCCAGAGGCTATAGGACGCTTCTTCTTTACTGGATGCAGGGAGTCTTTTTTCCGGTCTATAAGATCATTGATTATATAAACAGATCCTGATAAAACACAAAAAACAATGAATGCATATACACTGTCTAACAACGCCATTTTATTGAATAGATTATGAGAGAATAAAAGAGCAACAAAAATTACAATGTTCTTGTACCATTGTTTTGGGCGCATCGTTAAAAATAGAGCTTTAAAAATAAAATACCTCCATCAATATTGCTCAAACAGTCTTCCCCATTCGGTATTCATGAATTCTTTAATATACTTCTTTCCAATAACAGGATACCAGATGTGATCATGATATATTGCAGAAGCAAGTATGGGGAACTTGAAAAGGATTGTATGGAATAAAACCGGCTCTAAAAAACTCAGGGCACCTTTTCTGAACAATTTATCACCCTGAATGATCAGACTCTGCGAAGTTTTGAATTCATAATTTACTTTACTAATATCCTCTCCAATTATTTTTATCCTGTCTGGATCACCGCATCCTAATCCAATCTCATGAGCTATCCTGATCATATCGATGCTTGACGGATCAAAACCCATCATCTTTGCGCTGACTGCATCTATTGCTACCTGGTCGGCGCCTGCCAGTATATAATTTTCTATTTTTGGAATCATAGTCCTAGGACCCGCGCCATCCCCGCAAACCGTGCCATCCATTACTGCAAATATGCCTGTATGGATCTCTTTCTGGATAGTCAATAGATCAACCAGTACCTCATGGATATATTTATGGGAGTGATGACGGCTTTCACGCAATAAACCACCAAAGGCATTTTTCATGGCACCGGTCATAATTGTATGTCCATGCGTTTTTTGTGTGGGGAGATGAAGAATATTTGCACCTATGAAAGGCTTCGGGATCTTAAAGCCGTCTGGAAAAACTTTAAACATGGCAAGCATTTTATTTTTTGGAGTGTAATCAACCCATTCAACATCGGTGAGTGGAATGAAATCCACATCATATTTTTCAAGAATGGAAAGCCACTTATTCTGTTTAGCTCCCTTCATTGGATCAGTAACCACGGTTTTATTTTCCATGGCAACAATGTCTGTATATCCATCCTCCCGCATTGTTTTGAGCACCCCTTCCAGCTGCCAGGGCTCTGTGGAACATGCAGGATAATACAGAGACCAGGAAAGATTGAGCTTAATTATAGTGGTTTTATTTTTTGGAATATAATTTTGGTAATCAATAGAGCGCATTAATCTAGAATAATCCTCCAAAATTGTTTTTGGGGATGTTTTTAAAACAGATATTTGAGTCATTTTATATCATTATTAATATTTGATAAATTAATTATTGATAATCGCTGATTTCATGTTATCTAATATAGGAAAGTATATAAATATAATCTTAGCTTAACAAGGATGAATAATATACAAAAAAACTATATTACTATATTTTTTGATAATATGCAAAAAACATCACTTAATCCATTGACATTCTTTATAATATCATATGCCTTTCTTCTATCTGCTTTTGCATTATCAGGATATATATTGAATTTCCTGGGATTTCGTATCGATATATTGAATATGTTTATTTCAGTTCTGATATTAGCAGTTCTGATACATCTTGCATGCTCTCCTGCAATCCCGCAGAGACTTAGAAAAACTGATCTGCTGATCCTTGCAGTCTCGATCATAGCATCTGCAAAATTCGCAATATTTTTCACATCAAATTATCCTGTTGGCAGTTCAGTTGATCTTGCCCACTATTATTTCGCTTCTGATTGGATCCAAACTTATGCCAACATGGATTTTTTCGATTATCGCAATTCACCAGATTATTATTACCTGTGGCATACCTGGTCTCAATGGTTTTGGTACTATGGTTTTGAATTTATATCGGTATTTGTTTCAAGCGTGTTCGATATAAATATACTCAAAAGCATGCAGGTTATTGTTGGTTTGTCAGGTTTTGTCTCTATATTAACTATGGGGCTTATTGGATACAAAGTCCTTGACGACTGGCGCGGCGGGGTGCTAACGATGCTTCAACTTGCAGCAATGCCAGCCACATTCCTGCTTGCTTTCAACGGTTTTTTTGCAAACAATACAGCCTTGAGTATAGGGCTTGTTCTTGGATATATATCAATGAACAGAGTAAAACGGCATCATCTTCCCATAATTTTTGTGCTCATAGCAGGTGGATTTTTAATACATATTCATACTATGGCTTTCATGCTCGGTGCAATTTTATTCTACAAAATATTATCATATTCCAGATCATACAAAGATGATTTCTTTGGGTATATTTTTATAGCAGTAATATCTTTAATCACTGCATATATATTAAACCCACTTACATTCATTAATTATTTGTTCGAAAGTTCAACATCCATTATAATAGGTAGTGGAAGTAAAGGATATTATATTCCATTCGATGGATTCGAGAACCTCTTTGGAAATGGTATATTTTTGGTAATTGGTATTATTGGAACTTATGTTCTCTTCAGAGATCGCTCAAAAATAAATTATTACCAGGTAGTCTGGTTTGCATGCTTTTTTGGGGCTTTTATATTCTTGCTCTTATCTGAAAAGATGCACTGGGCTAACAGATTCGCCTATATCCTGGTATATCCTCTGGCAATTTCTTGCGCTGCCCTTTATGTCAAATTATTTGAGAATAAACATACAGGTTTAAAGAATTATAAAATCAACATCAATAGTGTCGTTCTGATCTTTATTACATTAATGCTGCTAATAACAGCAGTCCATTCAGAAATCCCCAGAACAGATATAAACCCTACAGTCTACGATATTGGCATGAAACTCCGTGATATTGATAGCAATGCCACGATCGCACATATCCAGTACCCAATAACTATTGTAAATCCGAATGATTTTTTTATTTCAGCTTACTCCAGGCACCGGATCGCCTGGCCTGTTATGTATCCCAATAACATGACATATGAAACAATGAATAATATTTCTTATACTAATGAATATGTTCCTGCATGGCACGGAAATACTATTCCATATACATCGTTCGAGAATTTTGATATTCCAAAATATATATTAGTGATGTTCACATGGTCGAACAAGAACTATACATATTTCATTTTTGATGCCAACCGATTATCAAATATATCATGTGAAAATGTATTAACTAATCTCAAAAGAGATAATTGTTCTGTCAATATGGACTTTATTAATGATGAAAATCTCATGATTAAATCCGGATTTTATTGGTTTGAACCTGGAGCAGGTCGATGGACATCCGGCAAATCGGAAATAATGATCCCCACTATTGAACAAAAGGGCGGTACATTGAAGGTCGTTGCAGCCGCATTCAGACCGAATGACCTAAATGAACCATTGGTTGATATTTATTTAAATGAGAAATTCATAGGGAATTTCACCACTGGAAATGAATTTAAGACGCATACGTTCAAACTTGATAATAACCGAATGACAAAACCCTTTTCTATAGTTACATTTAATACTACGACATGGATACCAGATGAGGTAATCAAGAATGGCGATAAACGTAAGATAGGTATTAGATTTTCAAGTATCGAATTTATATCAGATTAAGTTATTATAGAATATATATACAATAAGACAATTTATAAATGGCATAAATGATAAAAATGAAAACAATAGCTATAATCCCAGCCTATAATGAAGCTTCAACCATAGGCAATATAATCAAAGCCACGTCACGATTTGTTGACGAAATCCTTGTAATTAACGATGGCAGCTCAGATAGTACATTGGAAGTCGCAAAAAACACCGGCGCAACCGTCATCGATAACATCGTCAACCGTGGTCTTGGCAAGACCATTCAGCGAGGTTATGACGAAGCCCTCAAGCGCGGCGCCGATATCGTGGTTCAGATTGATGCTGACGGGCAATATGATCCTGAGGAAATACCAAAACTCATTCAACCTATTCTTGAGAACAAAGCTGACCTTGTACTGGGTTCAAGGCTTGAGAACCTAAGATATAAGATGCCATTGATCAAGAAATGGGGTAACAGCGCATTTTCCTGTCTGCTCCGATGCCTGACAGGTGATGATATCGTGGATGGACAAACTGGTTTCCGTGCAACACGCAGAGAAGCTCTTGAAAGTATTCAATTACGAGGGGATTTTACATATACCCAGGAGATGATAGTAAAAGCATCTAAAGAAGGATGGCGCATAGCAAACGTACCTATAAATTTCTATCAACGAAGCGCTGGAGAATCACGTCTGATCTCAAGCCCCCTATCATATGCATGGCGTGCAGGGATAATAATTTTCAGAACTATCCGAGATTATGACCCATTGACATTTTTTGGGTTGCCCGGAATAATTTTGATCTTCGCTGGTCTTACGTTAGGGTCGGCAATTCTCTATAAATTTGCATTAATAGGAATGATAGGTCATACACCAGCTGTAATATTGACCGGACTTTTAATCATGTCTGGAATACAATTGTTATTCTTAGCACTTATGGCTGATATGCGAAAGTGAAAAGATTGGCATTGATTTTATCAAGATCCACGCAAGAAGTTAAATTAGAATAAAAACAAGAGTTAGGAAAACCTCCAAAAAATCAATTGCATATTTCATGAAATAGAGTTATAATATGGCTTCCAAAGATATTAGAAATGTAACAAGAAGGTTTGTTTTGCAAGTTGGTTTTTCCTGCAATGCAAGATGCCGTTTTTGTTATTATAAAGAATCTCTAAGAACAGGAAAAGTTAGAGACTATACTACTTTGGAGATTAAGTCAAAACTTATAGAAGGTATATCATTAGGTAAAAATATGATTGACATTTCGGGAGGAGAACCTACTATAAGGCATGATATCTTTGAAATAATTAAATATGCACGAGATATAGGGTACAAAAGAGTTTGTCTAATAACTAATGGAATTAAAATGTCCAATCCTGAATTCTGCGATAAACTGATAGAAGCAGGAATGAATGAGATCCTTTTCTCGATACATTCTCCAGTTGAGAATGACCACGACTGGCTTACCTGTGTAAAAGGAAGCTATAAGAAGATAATTACTGCACTCGAATACCTCGGTAAGAAAAAAGGAGTAAGTATCAGGATAAATTCAACAATATCTGGTTTCAATTATGAAACCATAGATAAGCTATTCGAACTATTAAGACCGTATGATCTTGATGCCATAAACATCTTGATTCTAAATCCTTCAAATGAGACACTATATGATTCTGATAAGGATATTGTAATAATCGATTATAATATTGTGGGCAAAAAAGTTTCAGATTCTATTAATAAATACAAACAGTATTTTAAAGTCATTAATATCAGATGGATCCCATTCTGCTTGATGAAAGGACATGAAGAGAGGATTAGAACAATGTGGCAGAAAATGTATGAAGATGAAGAATGGGACACTTATATGAATATTAAGTATAATAAAGGGATTCTGGCAGTTATAGCTTCCCTTATAGCAGGAAGTTTCCTATACCCATTTAAAGCACCAAAGTATGGAAAAAGAGACTTATATACTTTATTTAACGAGATCCAGACGACCTTCAGGGGGGTTTATTATTATATTCATCCAAAAGAATGTAAAATCTGTTCTTTAAGGAAGATTTGTCCGGGACTTCCAAGGGACTATATTAATAAGTTGGGAATTAACATGACAAAATTATCTCCATATCAACTTGGAAAGGTTATTGAAGATCCTCTTTATTTTTGCAGAGAATATAAGAATAATTTTGAAAGTTTAAGGTTAAGCGAAAACATAAAATGAAAACAGATATTTCTATTGTTGTTCCGGTCTATAATTATGCAACTCACCTAAGAAAAACACTTTTATCACTAAAACAGCAATCTGTCAATGATTTTGAAATTATTGTTGTTGATGACGGTTCTACTGATAATAGTGCAGAAGTAGCAAGAAGCCTTGCAGATAGAGTAATCATAAACAAAAAAAACAGTGGTCCGGCAATATCGAGAAATAAAGCTATCAAACAGGCAAAAGGGGAAATAATAGCATTCCTAGATAGTGATTGTATTGCCGACAAAGACTGGATAAGAAATATTATCGATTCTCTAGAAGACATAAGGGTGGATGCAGTCATGGGTAATACTAAAATCCCCAAATCAACTTTTATAGGTAACTCTATATCAGAATTAGGCTTTCCTGGAGGTGCTAATGCAGGTTTTGAGAATATGTGGCGCGTAGACAAAAATGGATTCACAGATCATATAACCTCATGCAATTTTGCTGCCAGAAAGCGCATTTTCGATAAATTCGGGTTGTTTGATGAATCTTTTCCGCTTGCAGGCGGCGAAGATCCAGAACTTTCGTACAGGTGGTCAAGAAGAGGTGTAAAAATAAAATATTCTCCAATAATTATCGTTTTTCATGAACCAAGAACAAGCTTGATCTCATTTGCAAAGTGGATGATCTATCGGGGAAGAAGCAATTATTATTTTAAGAAAAAAATGGGCATGATTAAAGGTTTTGTAAAGTTGAGGATCTGGTCGTCCAGGAACATAATAAAGAAAAATATTTTTAGCCCAAAGATAATTACTGTGGTTCCTTTATTAATTATAAGTTTTATTTTTCAGGAAATAGGTTATATCCTAGAATCTATTGAGAAGAAGAATTAAATCTGGTTATTTTGAATTCCTGTAAGAAAAGTAAAATAGATATCAAACCTATAAAGTAATTTACAATGAGATTAAGCAAATAGACCACAATTACTGAAGCACCGTCTACGCCTACTATCTCATAAAGGATAACCACAGCGTACTCTCGTATCCCTATTCCATTTATGCTAATTGGTATTAGTGACACTAAGACACCTATTGGAGTTATCAAGAAGATATAAAAAAGATCCACTTTAATGCCTATTGCATAGAAGAAAAAAAGAATTATGAATGAGGTTAAAACCCATTTTGCCATAGTAATAAATAAATTTGATACTACTGCGCCAAAATGATCGTTATATATGAGGGATAATGTTTTTGAGATACCTTCAAATTTTTCAGAATGCTTTCGTAGAATATATTTTTTGATAAAGCAACTGCTTTTTTTGTGTACCAAAAAAAAATAAGTTAATATTACTAAAGATATTATTAATATTATATACATAATTGCATCTAATGGTGGAATAAAAAAGAAAAGCCCTGCTGTTACAATAAAAGATAGTGAGACTAAAGTTATTAGTTTATCCAGTATCATGATGGCAGCCCCTTCTCCTAATTTCATACCTTCTTTTTTGAAGAGGTATATCATGGAAAATTGTCCGATTTTACCTGGTGTAAAAAGGCCTATACTTTGACTGATTAGATAATACTTAAACCGTGAGTTTATCACTTTAAATACTTAATCTTCATAATTTTTCTCTTTTCCAACGGTTCAATAGGCTGCCGTAATGCGGTCAATATTTTGTAGGGAAAACAATAATCAAGCAGCATGACCATAAAATATTTATGTAGGGAAAACAATTTAGTAACATGCATATTAAGTCATGTAAAAGCAGGGGACATATTTACTATGCTGTGGTTCGATCCAAACGTAGGGAAAACAAGGTTTTTCAAGAGTATTTGCTCAAACTTGGTAGACTGGATAATTTAACTGAAACACAGCGTCATGAACTTGAGACTAAAATTTCTGCAATCGGAGAAAGTGATCTCCTAAAGAAATTCCACGATCTCTTATACTCTATCGGTTACTCTTTTCCCTCTCCAATATCTACATTTGAGGTGGGAGATGTCTTTGGCTATGGGCGAGAACTGGCACTGCACAAAATTTGTGAAGAGATAGACTTCATTAACATTGTCAATCGATATGGTTACAAGGGTGGAGGCCCTGAACTTGGGAAGATCGTAGAAATAATGGCAATAGCCAGGAACTGCGATCCCTGCAGCTATTATCAGGTTTCTGAGTGGTATTCAATGAGCTATCTGCCTTTTTTCCTCAAACTACATTCGGAAGAACTTACTTATAATGTAGCAATAAGAGCTCTGGACTACCTTCAACCAGAAAATACGATTCCGATGCAGGTTTCTCTTTACGAAAAAATAAGGCACGTTTATGGTTACGAATGCGAGAGGCTTGATATTGATCTCACTTCAACTTACTTTGAAGGTGAGGAATGTGTACTTGCAGAATTCGGTCATCCAAGAGGTCATAGTAAAAATAAACTTCAGATAGTGGTTGCTTTTGTAGTGGATCAAAAAGGTGTTCTCGTCACTCATAAAGTGTGGCCAGGAAATCGAACTGATGCAAAAAGTCTGAAGCCAATGGATAGATGTCTGAAAAACGAGTTTGGGCTCGATGCTCCAAGGGTTGTCGATAGAGGAATGGCTACATGGGAGAACCTCAAATACATGGATCGCAAGAAAGAACGCTATCTTGTAGCTCTCAGGGCGAAGATAAAGTCCACAAAGTTTCTGGAAGAGATTAAAATCCCCAGAGATGAATGGATGAATACTGGTAATAACGAGGTAGCTACTTCTATTATTAAAGGACGAAGAAAATATGTGGTGGGGTGGAATGCCTCGGTTGCACGGACAAATAAGAAAGGGAGAGAATCAAGAATTAGCAAGGCAGAGGATGAACTCAGGTTAGTTCTTGAGTCCGTGGAGAAAGGTGAAATTAAATCTAGAAAGGAAAGGGATGAAAAAGTAGGACATATAAAAAAGAAGTATAAAGTTACAAGATACCTTGCTGTGAAAGGAAAAAGAAGTGGATTCACTTTCACTATCGAGAGAATGAAAGCATTGGGTGAAGTGGATAAATATGATGGATACCAGGTTTTTGTGACTACGGAATTTGACCTCAATGAGAAAGAGGTACTTGAGTCTTATAGAACGAGAGATCAGATAGAGAAAGCCATACGAACATTGAAAAGTGTGCTTGGGCTGCATCCTCAAAATGTCAGAACGAAAGAGCATATCCTGGGTAATATTTTTGTTTGTTCGACAGCTTTTCAGCTCCGCTCGTTATTGAAAATGAAGATCAGTAATAGCGGGCTCGATGTAAGCATTGAGGAAGCCATGAAAACACTGGAACGGTTAAAAGCAGTACATATCGCCGTTGGAACGGAAGGGGGAGTACAGGTTTATAGGAAATTGAGCGGACTTAATAAAGAAACAAGGACTTTGATCGAAGTTTTTGGGATGGAAGATAATAAAATACTTCCAGAAGTCGACACCGAAAAGTTTAAGTGATGCAAAACTCACGATTATAGTAATCATAAAAGTTATATGACAATAAAAAACTTTCGTTCAAAGTTGTATTTATTATATTGACATTTTAACGCCAGCTTTTATTAAACCCCGCATCATCCCAGCATCACAGCAAGTTCTTCTTTCGTAACATGCTGTCTTGATGCCTGATCTTCCCAGAGCTTCCTGAAATAATAAAAATACTCGAACATTTCATAAACATCCTTTGTGTAGATGATCTCATGGTTCTCGATGATCTGGATCTGGATATACAGGGGCAGTTCCTCAAAGATCCTGACATCATATTTCTTGGAAAATACATCCAGACTCCTGTGCACTTCCCTGAGCAAACCGGCTTTGTCCATGCAAGTGGGAGCTACAAGGCAGATATCGATGTCGCTTCTTGGCGTTTCCTCGCCTTTAATAACAGACCCGTAGAGCAGGACCCCCAAAAGGTCTTTTCGAGCGAACAGAAAAGAAATATCCTTTTCTATAGCTTCTCTTTTAACCATTTATCAATTACCTCTTCGAAGTGTTTAAAATCAGGGAGCAATGTTTGGATCGATTCATACGCTAAGGTATCATCCAGGGAGTTGTATCGATGTACCAATCTATTTCTTAAGCCATTGGATTCTGCCAGAGCATTCTTTAAGCGCCCGTCTATTATCTTAATATTTTTGAGGATTTCAAGGTTCGTGTAGTCGTCTTTGGGAACCATTTTTGAGTCTTTGCATGCCATTGCCGTAACATCAAATGAAGCTTCGATCAATTCCTGAAATGCTTTATATATGGCAAGTCTATTTCTTTTATCCGAGCTGAAATCTGAAACTTCGGATGGCATCCAATCTTCGATGTCAGCCACTCTTTCCATAATGAAGTTCAGCTTTTCCCTGTATCTTTTTGCTCTTTCAATGTCCACTAAATATCATCTCTTAAATTGTTGTTTTGTTATATATAAAAACTATGGGGCAACAAATCTGCGTTCATCTGCGTTTATCTGCGGTTCTATTTTTAATTGATTGGATAAGCAATTATTTATAACGCTGTGTATAAATAACCGTAACTTCACTACTCACACCGGACACACCGGCGCCAGGCACCCGCCCGCACATTCATCATCCGCAGACACATATTTATCTACTGCATGCCCGCATGCAACTTCGGGATAGGGAGAAGGATGGAGAACAAAGCGCATGCTGATGATGAGAATATCAGGGTTGATGATCAGGTAATGTTTTGACGATAATTATTATATCCTTCATCTTACATATAGGTGATTAGAAGATGAATGTACAGATATACCAATCATGCTCGAAAACGGATGTTGTCCAAGAAAAATAATGGTCGGCTGGACTTATGACAAAAATGACATTCTAATAATGACTGTTTATGAAGTTAAAAGAAAATCGAGGCAAATATGACTATAATCTGCGGTAAATGCGAAAAAGAGATGAAAGAAATCGAGCTAAAAGAGTATGAATTTGAAGAAGGCATAATCCTTGATAATGTCAGAGCTATGCAATGCCCTTCAGGTCATGTCACTTTTACAGACGAGCAGGCAGATATTTTGGAGATAGATGAGAAAAGCAAAGTGGAAATGATCCCTTTAAGCAAGAAGAGATTTCTGATAGAAGTAAAGTAAAAAATACAAAATAACCTTAACTTCCAAACTCACACCGGACACACCGGCACCGGGCACCCGCCCGCATATTCATCATCAGCAGACACATATCTATCAACATCATCACCCAGATAAAGCACCTGCTGCGGCTTGCTCCCGTACCTGTACACCGTGATCCCCTTGCACTTCAGTTCGTAAGCAAGTATGTATGCCTTCTCAACTTCCTTGATATCCACATCATTCGGGAAATTGATTGTCTTTGACACGGCATTATCGCAGTGCTTCTGGAACGCAGCCTGCATCCTCACATGCCACTGCGACGCAATGTCAAAAGTGGTAACGAACACTCGCTTTACGTCATCAGGAACCTCATCGATGCCAGCAAGCGTCCCATGCTTTGCTATCTTCATCATAAGCTCCTCGCTGTAGAAACCGCGCTCCTTTGCGATCGCCTCAAAATACGGGTTCACCTCAAGGAGTTTTGTACCTTCCATCACATTGCGCACGAACGAGATCGCGAACAGCGGCTCGATACCGCTTGAGCAGCCCGCGATAATGCTTATCGTGCCAGTGGGTGCGACGGTAGTTACCGTGGCATTGCGTATGGGTTTTTTATAAATGCTGCCCTGAAAATTGGGGAACGCGCCGCGCTCTTCTGCAAGCAGCTGCGACATTGCATGGGATTTATCCTGGATAAAACTCATGACCTCTTCACCCGTCTTCAATGCTTCTTCGGAATTGTAAGGGATACCGAGCTGAGCCAGCATATCAGCAAAACCCATCACACCAAGACCTGTTTTCCTGTTGGCTTTCGTAATTGCCTCGGTCTGTTGAAGCGGGTATTTATTGATGTCTATCACATTATCAAGGAACTTCACAGCAATATAAATTGTTTTTTCAAGTTTTTCCCAGTCTATTCTCCCATCCTTAACCATCTTTGCAAGGTTGATAGAGCCGAGATTGCATGATTCGTAAGGTAATAAAGGCTGTTCACCGCATGGATTCGTGCTTTCCATCATCCCAACATGGGGCGTTGGATTATGCCTGTTGATCTCATCTATGAATATAAGCCCCGGATCTCCTGTCCTCCACGCCATAGTGATAATAAGGTTCCAGATCTCCCGCGCCCGCACCTTCTTCATCACTTCCCGGTTCCGCGGATTTATCAGTTCATATTCTCCGTCCTTCCTGACCGCTGTCATGAATTTATCGTCAACAGCTACGGAAATATTGAAATTCGTCAGGACTCCCTCTTTTGTCTTTGCAGTGATGAACTCAATAATATCCGGATGATCTGCCCTCAGGATCCCCATATTGGCGCCGCGCCGCTTACCTCCCTGCTTTATGACATCTGTTGTGATATCGAACACACGCATGAAAGAGACGGGACCCGAAGCGACTCCGTGTGTGGTTCTCACCATATCTCCCGATGGTCTCAGGTTCGAGAACGAGAACCCTGTGCCGCCCCCGGACTGCTGGATTAGCGCCATACTCTTCACAGCATCAAAAATGCTCACCAGTGAATCGTCCACAGGGATGACAAAACACGCAGAAAGCTGCCCCAATCCGGTTCCAGCGTTCATAAGCGTTGGCGAGTTGGGGAGGAACTCAAGGTTCGAAAGTATTTTCAGGAATTCATCCTCTGATCCCGGATCAAGGGCAATGGCTTTTGCAATGCGGTGGAAAAGTTCAAGCGGGGTTTCTGTCGCGTTCCCTGAATCATCTTTTAGCAGGTAGCGTCTCTTAAGCACCCTAACCGAATTGATGGGGAGCTTTAATTCATCCCTGACGCCGATGAGTTCCCTGGCTTTTCTTATCTGGGCGCGCTTCTCCCTGTACAGGATGTACGCCTTTGCAACGCCAACATAGCCGTTCTTGATAAGAACCTCCTCCACTATGTCCTGGACATCCTCGACGCCCGGGATCCCGGAGATGCGCTCTTCGATCAATTCCACCACCTTTGCCGCTATATCCCTGGCTCTTGTGCCATCGCTGCTTTTTGTGGCAATGAAAGCCTTATGGACGGCATTTGCTATTTTTGAACTATCGAATTCAACGATCCTGCCGTCTCTTTTCCTGATCTTTCCTGGCATGGTCTTAACCCACTATAGCAACCTGGAATTGTTCATGCGATACAGGATATGCCATTGAACGTTATAAACACTACGAGGACGTTTTCCTGACAATGTGTTTAAGATAAATCCCTCCCAGCGAATCTTTCTCAATAAGGATGATCCGTTCAACCAGGTTTAACAGCAATCTATCAGATATCCCGGTGTCATCTTTGATCAGATAACTGAGTTCTCTCTCTTCAAGAGTTCTAATAATGTCATTCTTGTCACTAAAACCTTTGATCAGGTTTATGAACTTATCAATTTCAGATGTTTTTTCCATCAATATCGGGTCCTGGAATTTCCGGAAAAGTCTTTCGGTCTCGATCTGCTCCCGCAGTTCACTTTCATTGGTTTTCAATTTCAATAAACTGATATAATTTACAAAATCATCCACATCCGGTTTTGCAGGGAACGGATATTTAAAAAGAAATTTGTTTATTTCGGCTTTGATATGCTTTTTGTCTATCTCGTTTTTGAGATTAGCCTTCACTTTTTCGATAATATCTTTCTTGATTTTTTCACCATTGCCCCCATATTTCAATTGAATATCTGCTGAAAATCTGGTAATTTCACCTTCTGCCGGAAGAACATTTCTCATTAAAAATATATCCATATCACCCCGTACAGGCAAAACAGGCTGCATCCGTTTTTCAGCTATCGGTTTTATATCTTTGATTATATTGCCAACATGGATTTTTGACAGGAATTCATTGATGTTGATATCCGTTGCTTCAGTTCTGAAGGAATTTTTGATCTCTGTAGTTTCAGTGATCAGGTTAAGTTCCATTGTTTTTTCCCTTAGATGTTTGCACATGGCAGTTGCATTGCTCTTTCCTGAGATCACACCAATACTATATTCGATATAATTGATAAATTCTTCAATATCACTGATATTTGACGAATCATCTAACTTTTTCTTTGAAAGTACTTTATTGATCATACCCTCGGATATTGCCCCGAAATTAGTATCCAGAAATTCAGAACAGTAATTCAGGAACTCAGTTGATAAAGACATTATTACCCTTGTTTTTTTGTAAATGAATAGACTTCGTCATTGGGATGCACAACTATACCGCTTGAAGTTATCTCGTATGGATGAATGGTATTACTGTGATTGGAACCTTTCATATTGATTATTTCAATACTTCGTACTCTTACACGGTCTATTCTTTTATGAGCCATCAAAATGGTGCCTTCAGTAACGAATGTTTCAACCCCGAACCTGCTTTCAGTACTGTCATCGATGGTCTCGCAGGTGATAAGGGAAGTTAATCCTACTGTTTCAAGGGTTTTGCTTAACTTCAGAAATTCGACCCTTATATTTGAAGGCTCATCAATAGATAAACCGATAGATGCAGCCCCACTCACAAATACCCTTTTTGCAGCGATTTTTTCCTGTAGCTCTAAAATCCTGTCCAGCACTGAACGCATATCAAAAGATTCGACATCTACTGGTCTCTTATTAGAAGATCCGCCGGATTTAATGTGGCGGGCATCGATCATTGCAAGTTTTCCCTCATCCTCAAGGGCTTTCAAATCCCCATATTTTGTAATGCCGTTGTAAAGGTACTGGAGACCGAATATAGTCTTGCCTGCGCCTGATATCCCGGATACCAGATATGTCCGTTCTCTTAGCAGTCCACCTTC
>Ga0180732_1000813_pt1 | contig 22712 bp, 16 predicted proteins | sample KR11_01MetaG_FD_148674 | JGI IMG/M metagenome (GOLD analysis project Ga0180732, IMG submission 148674) | Groundwater microbial communities from the Olkiluoto Island deep subsurface site, Finland - KR11_0.1 MetaG | ecosystem: Environmental > Aquatic > Deep subsurface > Groundwater | place... | reverse complement strand
TATCAAGGTTAATCTTCCATTTTTCCAAAAAGCAATACCCAGTATTAAACAAAAATTTATTGAATGGCCGTCGGACAAGCCTTTTGCCATCCGGGTCCTGTGTATCGGTATAGGTATAATTCAACAAAAATTTAAGACCAGCCACGGGTTTCCACCCTATAAATGCCTCCACACCATCAGTCTTTGTATCACCGGAAACTTGATCATATTTCCAGGTCGCCAAGTCAAAATCAATGCGATTGTTATAGACCATGTTAAAATACGTTGCGCCAAAATTGATTTTATTGTTAGCTATTTTCTGTTCAAATCCACTATCCCATCCTTTGCTTTTTTCGGCATTAAGATTTGGATTCCCGTATGATGAATACAACTCATATAGAGATGGTGAGCGAAACCCTGTTCCATAACTTGCTTTTAGAATAGTTCCTGTTTGTTCAATAGAATAAGATGGCGCAACCCTATAAGTCGTTTTACTTCCGAACTCATCATGGTCATCCAAACGAAGACCAGCTAAAACAACCAGATTTTCACCGACAAATAACTGATCTTGAACCCAATAACTCATTGTTTTAACGTCATTTATATCTATAGAATTACTTTTGCTCTTCATAGCCTCTTTTAGGTAGTCAGAACCAAATGATAGGGTGTTTGTGCTGAAATTCAGGTCACCCTGCCATGTAATTTTATCAGTATTCCCATCAAAATCGCCATCATCATTTCCGTCATTGTTATAAAGTTTACTTTTAAGATCTGATATCTGGTAAGAAAGATTGGATATAAAAAACTTATCAAAAAAAGAATTTTTTATGTTTATTTTAGCAAATACCTGGTCAGACTCTGACCTCATGTCTTTGTCCCCGTTCGGGTTTGAGACGTAAGGATATCCGTCAAATCTATCTCCGGCATATCCCGGACCATAATCATCCAGATCCACCTCAGAATTAATATATCTAACAACTCCTGTTAAATTAAAGTTCTCTGTAATATCATATCCAAACTTACCGGACAGGGTCGTATTTTTATACCCATCTTTTTCATCTGTATTCCCATCTTTGGGTAGATCGTTATTGTCATTATCAGAAACTGAAAAACCATCAGTTTTAAGATGAGATGCTGAAATAGAATAGTCAAATTTATCTTTTGAACCCGAGGCTCCGCCATAGGTTTTCCAAGTTCCAAAAGATCCGCCTTCAGCACCTGCATGAAATGACGGTTCACCTTTTCCTTTCTTGGTTATGATATTGATTACGCCTGCCGTTGCATTACTTCCATACATGACGCTCATGGCTCCCCTGACAACTTCAATGCGTTCGATATTATCTAACGTTAAGTCTGCCAGGTTTGCACCCCTGTTTGCTTGTGATGGATCATTAAACATGATTCCGTCAATAAGTACTAGTGTGTTTTTTGAGTCAGCGCCCCGCATAAAAACAGATGTTGTTGTCCCGGGGCCGCCGTTTGAGACAAGATCAATACCAGGAACAGTTTTCAATATTTCTTCAACGCTGTTTTGTTTTCTTGCTTCAATGTCTTCTTCTGTAATAACTGTAACCGAATTGCCGCCGATTTTATCTAATGTTGTTTCCGTTCGCGTCACCGAAACAACGACCTCTTTCATAGATATTATACCATCTTCATTTTTCTTTTCGTCCTGAGCGTCAAGAATACCCGGTAAAAAAAACATACCCGCAAGCAATAATGCAAATAAACTCCTTTTCACTTTTCCACCCTCCTGAAATAATATTAAATTTCCAAGTCCGGGCAAAAAAAAATCCCCGGACCGATTATATCGTCCCGGGGATTACCCTTTTTTATCCTCAAGATACTAAGTTGCACTCTCTTTGCCGCGGAGATTACACTTTTAAATTCAGGCAGGTTTTCTGACTCTCGGATTAACCTACTTGCCCTGTTGAATAAAGATCCTTTTTTAGAATTCAACAGGTACTAACCGCGCCTTCCCATCTGCTTATAAACAGACAGTGGCAAAAAATGCGGCTTTCGTCCCCGATTACAGCGGCGGGCCCGTCCCCGATTTACACGGGGTTCCCTTTTGTGCTCTATATATGAGCGCCTAAATATATTTTTAATATTTATTGATACTTAAACTGAAAGTCAACAAAAATAATACGCAAATACATTTTTATAAATTAAATGTCTATAATTACAATATGTTAAAATGAGCCTATCGAAGCATTGACTTTCTTTTTGACTTTTAATAATATTTTGGCTAATGATAACATCATAAAAAAGGTATATATACTTTGGAAAGTGATATTATAAATAAAATACATGCGCTTTCAGTCAATAAAGCACTTCCTGACAATACGCCATACAAAAGCATTTCAGTAAATAATATTAAAAGCATATCTGATGAGTCGGGAATAAGCCGCCACAAGATTGAGATTGCCTCCTTGGAAGCTGAAATCATACCTGAACGTTATGTGCGCAATATGAAATCATTATCTTGCGTAGATCAGATAAGCCTTTTAAAGTCCAAAGTAAGTATTGTAGGCTTAGGAGGACTTGGTGGAACAGTTTGCGAAATACTTGCAAGAATCGGGGTTGGAACCTTGAATCTTATTGATGGAGATGTATTTGAAGAAAGCAATTTAAATCGTCAGGTCTTAAGCAAAGAAAGTAATGTTTCCACACCGAAAGCTGACGCAGCAAAAAAGAGAGTAAGTGAAATCAACTCTTCCGTTTCGGTATTTAATCACCGGGAATACTTAAATGATCAAAACGCCTCGGCCCTTATTGAAAAATCAGATGTTGTTATAGACTGTCTTGATTCACTTTCCGCACGCTTTGTCCTTGAAAAAGCTTCAAAAAATGCAGGCTGTCGATTTGTATCAGCAGCAATTGCAGGAAACTACGGTCACATCACCACTATATTTCCTGAAGACCCCGGGCTTAAACTCATTTATGGCAAAGCTCATAATACACCAAACAAGGGAGCCGAAACATCTATCGGTACACTGCCACACTGTGTTTCGCTGTTGGCATCGCTTGAGTGTTCTGAAACAATAAAAATTCTATTGGGAAAAGGCGCTCTTTTAAGAAATAAAATTCTTCTTGTTGATCTTTCCGACAATTCCTTTGAAATTATAATACTTACCGATAACGTATAGCTCACATCGCTATTCTACATTCGATATGCGTTGTTCGAGCTTATTTTGAGTTCATCAAAGCCGAATGAAACCTGTTTGCCTGCAGGCAGAAAGCATCGATCTTGGCTGTTATTACCTGAGGAAAAGAAGAACCATCGCTTTCAATTGCAAGGAATGGAAGACTGTCAACATCCGAAAGCACTGCTTTAAGGCGCATGTCTCCCGGACTTGCAGCAAGTTTGTTTTCTTTATTCATTACTTCAGTCAAAATTGCTTCGGAAATTCTATTTGGCATGCATCCAAAAGGCCCTACCGAAATTACTCCGCAGGTATGTGAAGCAATCTCTGACAGTGAACTTCCAACAGTCAATATTGCTTCACCTGTAAGTTCAGGTGATATATATGGCATAGCGGTTTTTATTATAGATTTTGCACTTATCGGTTCAGTATGCACAAGACCTGACTGTGACAGAATTTCCTTTATTTTTATTTCATATTTTTTCATAATTCTTTTTTTAATGGCAAAAGACAATTTTTCCAAAGCATTCATTTTTGTATCTGCAAGTCCGTTATCGACCAGATAATCACAATAGTGCAGCCATTCGGCAACAGGAGCACAAAGTGTTGCAAACCCCATAGCCGCCAGCTTTTCTGTAAGATATTGTCTTGATATCGAATCTCTCCTTACAAATATCTCTCCGACAAGCGATATCTTCGGGACTTCGTCGGGAGATAATTTCATGGGGATCATGCTTAATCTTTTTGATGTATTTTTAAGACTGTTCTCAAGGGTGTTAAAATCGCCTTTCTCTACCTGATCGAGAATGAGTTTCCATTCATCCTCAAAAATAGTTATGCCAAATTCAGTATCAACAGCATTGGCTAAAATCATGGATCTTATGTCTTCCATAATATCGGAAATAACAACAGCCCACCATCCTCTTTTATGAAAATTATTTCCCATCCCGCAGTAGCCGTTCTCGGATGAAAGAGAAAGCATGGCAACATCAGGAATACCAAGCCTTTTTATAAGATCCTCCATAAAGATATGATACTGGCCGAACCTGCATGGGCCTGAAGAAGTAGGCATGAAATAAACAAGTACTTCACCGTTTTGTTTGTTATTGCTGATATAATTAAGCAGAGATCCTGTTGTAAGTAATAAGGGCAGGCATTCCTTGCATGATGTGTTTGCGCGGCCAAGCTTTAAAACTGCCTTGTCTGCAGGAGGATGGGCTTCTGCGTTGAACCCGTTTGCGCGAAATACTGCAGCAAGTAATTCGGTCGGCAATCTGCCCATTGATGGCAGAAGCACTTTAACATTAGGATCAGTCAGCAAAAGCATCCTGCCGTTTGAGGTAATTACTCTCGTAACCCCATTATCAATAACAACTTTAGCAGGTACAAAGCCGTTTGTTCTGGCAACAATTTTGTTTCCTGAAATAAGCTGCCTGTATGAATTTATAATATCAAGAAATGCTTCAATTCTTGTTTCAAGCCCTGCATCTGCTGAATGGCTGTCAAGTTCAAGAGTTAATGACGGTTTTGATCCCATGATATCCCTGAAGTAACCTATAAGAAAAGAATCGGGACCACATGAAAAATTGGTTATAAAAGCTCCGAACAGCTGGGGATGCCGTTTTACAAATCTTCCGGCTTTAATCAGCATCTGCCCAATACCCCAGTACATATCAGGCATGCTGTCTTCATCGCCAAAATCGAGAAAATCGAAAGGCAACACCAGGATGCCTCTTGAAGCTAATTTTCGGGGAATCCCCATATGGGCTTCTTCGCAAAACCCATTGTAAGGTCTGGCAAAAATCACTACACCAAATTTAGAGGGATCTTCTTCAAGATCTATTAAGGCTTGTCTTCCAATAGATCTCATTTCTTCAAAACACTGTTTCTGAGCATAAAGTGCGGCAGTAAAAGCTTTTTCAGCTTCTCTTTTGCCAAATCCCATTTTCAGTGCCGTTTCAAAAAGAGGTCTTTTTGCAGATTCAATTCCTTTGCTAAGATCAATAAGTGGGGTTATTATTTTTGTGCCATTCTTCTTAATATCCTCAAGTCTGTTCTTAAAAGCAGTTTGAAGATAAAATGTTTCTCCCTGAACAAATGGGCATACCTGTGAATTATTATTTCCGTTTAATGCCGGAACAGCTTTAAAATGTGGCAGGAAAATAAATTCCGGAATATCTTCTCCGGAAATCAGAGATGAGAAAAACCCATGAGCCAGTTCAACGGGATAACAAAAAGCTGCGCCTTTCTGGTCGATTCCATCCTGTGAAGGAACGTCCGGCAATACAGTCTCGAATCCAAGTTCTGCGAAAAATTTTGAATATAAAGGATAGTATGTATTTACCAGAAAGCTCCTGTTTATACCCACACGACCTTTATACTGGCTTGCGGCTATGTCCTGCCTTGAGGCAGCATATTTTTCAAAAACAAGTTTCTGGCGGATACGAACAAAATCAAGTTTTTCATCATCGCTTTTTATGTTGTTACGAAGATTATAATAATGGTTACACGCCCCTCCAAAAGGGTATTTTTTATTTTCAAGTTCAATGATTGCAATATTGCAGCGGCGGTCACAATCATTTTTTACTCCGTGACAAATAAAAGACTTTCCATACTTAACCTCGCGACCTGCCAGTACTTCAAGATCAAAAATTCTCTTTTCCATTAAACCGGTTTGAATTCTTTTTTTAATCTCAAGAGCTGCCCCGAATGCTCCCATAAGACCTGGTTCAGGAGGAACAACAATATGTTTACCTGTTAAAGCTGCCATAGCAAGAGGAACAGCATGATTGTAGCAAACTCCTCCCTGCATGAATACTTTATCTCCTACAGGCCGGTTTCCCTTAACTCTGTTAGAATAATTCATGCATATGGAGTATACAAGACCTGCAACTATATCTTCCTGATTTAATCCTTCATGTATGGCATTTTTTATATCTGAAGAAATAAATGCTGCGCATTGATCATTAAAGTTCGGCGGCATTGTTCCCTTTAATGCAATTGCTGCTATATCTTCCATTTTTATTCCAAGTGTTTCAAGCGCAGACTCTTCCAGAAATGAACCGGTGCCGGCAGAGCAGGCTTCGTTCATCGCGTAATCCGAAGGAACAGAGTTTACAATATATGTATATTTTGCGTCCTGGCCCCCTATCTCAAATATTGTATCTACTTTAGGATCAAAATAAACAGCTGCTGCTGCATGAGCAATAATTTCGTTTATTATGCCGTCTGTAAACGCATGAAGACCGGCTATCTGACGTCCCGAACCACATACACCAAGACCTTCTATGATTATACCGGATAGCGGCGTTTTTTTAGCAACATCTTTTAAGATATAATCATAACACTTTCTGGATGCCCCAACCGGATCTCCGCTTGTCCGCAGATAAACCGATTCAAGAATTGTATTATCACTGTTTCTGAGAAGTACTGCTTTTGTTGTGGTCGAACCCACATCAAGGCCTAAAGTGCATATATCGCCTGCCTTAATTTCACCTTTTGGCATACTCTTGAATTCAACCAGATCCTTAAATTCTATCAATTGAGAAAGTATTTCAAAAGAAGTTGATTCACTCTTAAATAAGGTATCAGAGCCGGAAAAAGAAACCGTCTCGTGTTCAAGTCCCCATAGAGCAGCTCCCATAGCTTCAAAATAAGGAGCCTCTTTGGGAATTATCAGGCCGGTAATTTCTTTCCGCAAAAATTCAATCATCATTTTGTTTTGTGCGGTTCCGCCGGTTATCATTATGTTTTCTTTTTTTATTTTTTTCAAAAGCTCCAGAATTTTATTTGCCATCATCTTACATAATCCGGAAGTAACTTTTGATTTGGGGATTCCTTTATTAGTGGCGTGGGTACAGTCTGATTTACAGAAAACGGAACAGCGTCCGGAAACATGATAAGGCTCTTCAGATGCTGCAAAAGTGGCTGCTTCTTCAACCGAAACATTCATTCTTCTCAGCTGCTGAAGAAAAAACTCTCCGGTTCCGGAAGCACACTTATTTCCTGTAAGAACATTTGAAATTCTTCCGGCATGATTTAAAACATATATCATAAAGCTTTCACCGCCTGCAGAAACAATTGCCGGACAAGCTATTCCAGGTGGCTTTACATAGCGATAAGCATACTCAACAGCTTCCGGTTCAGAAATCGTTGACAGGTTTAAAAGTTTATGGAACCTGCGTCCTGTAGAGCATATGCTGTCAAAAGAACTGCCGAGCCTTTCAAATACAGAAAGAAGAGTTTGCCTTGGATTGCCCTCATGAGAAAGAGTTATAAAACCGGTAATTTGAGGCTTTGGGGAAGTATCATATGCAGTACTTTCAGGATACTGCACAGACTCCACTACAACTGCAGAAATTGTTGATGCACCGAGGCATAACCCCAGAGATCTGATCTTATTTGCCTGATGCTTCTCATTGCCGGACTGAATAATCATGCCAAAACCCCTAAATATGATTAGTGTGGAATCAAAGAAACAGTCTTATTATATCACAAAATGAATTTAACCGTGTTTTAGAGTAAACATCTAACTTAGTATGATTAAGTAAAAATTTTGATAATCAAATTGAAAACGTGAGATCTTTATCCGGATTTACGCAGATCAAATAGCAAAAATCAAAGTACGTTGATCACAATTTAGCTATTCGCTTTAATATCCTGGGCCCCCTGGAATATAATATCAAAAAGTTCCTGTATATCCTTTTCTTCAAGACAGGAAAATGCAATTCGCAGGTCGCTCTTTCCAACTGAAATAAGGCCCACTCCATATTTATCAAGAAGATGTACCCTTAAAGTTTCAGCATCGAGACCCTTTAATTTTATACACATGAAATATCCTGAATTAAAAGGATAAACATCCCAGATATCTTTGTATTTTGGATTTGAAACAACTTCTTTTACCTTTATTGCTCTGCTTTGCAGGATTTCAAACTTTTGCTTTTTTTCATCAGCATAGTTCTTGTCTTTCATTGATTTTAAAACGATGGTCTGGCTTAAGTGAGAAGCATTTGAAATATTGCCTCTTATGCATCCGGCTGTCTTTTTTTCAAGTGCATCATAAACCTTTTCGGGTTCACCATCAATTTTGCATCCATAGGTAATAAAACCAATCCTTAAGCCCCAAACGTAGTTTTCCTTGGTTGCTCCATCAACCTTTACTGCAAGCAAGTTTGAAGACCTGTCGCAAATACGGGTAAAGACAGACTCTTTTAAAGTTTTATCGTCATAAAACAGCCCGAAATATGCATCATCACATATTGTAACTATATTTGTACCTTTTGACGCGACATCTAACAGAATATCAGCAATACCATCTCCTTCTTTTTCCGTAACAGTATAACCTGTGGGATTATGGGGAAAATTGAGAAGTACTATTATTTTCTTATGTTTCTTGGCTTCGGTTTTAATTAATTGCTCAAATGCACCAAGATTATATTCACCTTTTTGTGTGAAAATCGGGAACTGGCTTACTCTTGCTCCTTTCCTGACATTAAGTATCATGTTGTAGTTACCCCACATCATGTCCGGCAGTATAACAACATCATCAGGATCAGCCCATAAATCGGCAACCACACTTATAGCATGCGTGATACCGCAGGAAACAACAGGCAGACTGATTTTTTTGCCGCAAAGGGAAGGATTTTTTTCATAAATGGAATCCTGCCATATTTTTCTTAATTCCGGAATTCCGAAAGACGGTGCATAAGTCAATGCTTCTTCTGCCGGGATACCATCAAGCAAAGACATTACGGAAGAAAAATGCATTGTTTTACCATTTTCTTTTGCAATTCCTATAGTTGCGTTCAGCTTGTAAGCTTTTTGTTTTGCTTCGGCACTCTGGCTTAATATGCCTTTCGGGAAAAAAAGGTTTTTTCCAATAGAAGATAACATATCAAGCAGATTCGGATTTTGGTTTTCAATAGTCTGGTTAAGCTGTTTTGCTATAGGGTTCATAAAATTAGCTACCTTGTTATATTATTTTATATTAAAAACATTGAAGGAACATATAGCATGATTTATTCAAACAGCAAATAGTAAAAACTTTTATGCTTAAAAGAAATTATTCAAAATTATCCCTCAAATTATTCCGTGCATGCGGGACAAATTCCAAACAGGAAAACCTCGTGTTTTTCCGTCACAAATCCTTCAGGCGCTGCTTTGAATTCACTAAGCATACATCCCGGAAGTTCAAAAACTCGATCACAAATGCGGCAATGAAAATGATGGTGGTGTTCTCTGCCGGTTTGTTCATACAAAATTCCGAGTACCGGGTGACTTATCGGTTTTAACCATCCATTTTCAACCAACAGCTTAAGGTTACGATAGACCGTGGCCTGATTTAAAGATTCCACAATCTTACGGCCCGCCCTAAGAATTTCCTCTACCCCCAGGGGTCTGTTTTCACGCCGGAAAATATGTTCGATTGCTATTCGTTGTGATGTTTTACGCTTAATCATCAATACCTCTTTTCTTTTACTGTATAGCCGATACTTTTCTTTATTGCAAACATATTTGCAATACCTGTTGACTTGAAATAAGATAAAATTTATGATGCAAATTCATTCGCAATAACAGAAACAAATGGGAGTTATTTGTCTATGAAAAAAAGATTTATTTTCCTGAACATGGCAATTGTTTGTTTTTGCATTGTTGTGTTTATATTTTATTCAAAGGCTGCGGCTTCTGGAAAAGATTTTAAAATACTGGCTTCCACCTTTCCAATCCGTCAGCTTGCTTTAAATATTATTAACGGCAGGAAAAACGTTGATGTTGAATTGTTGATTCCGGCGCAGTTCGGCTGTCCACATGACTATGCTCTTACACCACAGGATATGCAAAAACTTGCAAAGGCAGATGTTCTGATTATAAATGGTTTCGGGATGGAGGAGTTTCTTGGTGCACCTGTACAAAAAGCTAATTCATCATTAAAAATTATTGACAGCTCCATTGGTATCAAAGATATTCTTTTTTATTCTGACGGTGATCATCATGATATACATACAAATAAAGGCAATGAGTCTAAAAACGATCATCAACACCATGACGGTGTAAACCCGCATCTTTTTGCGAGCCCCCGCATGGCTGGACTTTTGGCAATAAACATCGCCGGAGAACTTTCCAGAATAGATCCATCCGGTGCAGCAATCTATTCTGCAAACGCCCATTCTTATGCCAAAAAAATGAACAAACTGGCCGACGATTTTTCAGCTTTGGGAAAGCGGATTAAAAACAACCGTATTGTAACTCAGCATGGAGTATTTGATTATCTTTCAAGGGATATGGGACTTAACGTTGTTGCTGTGGTTCAGGAGCATGCCGGTCAGGAACCATCTGCGGCCCAAATTCTTAAAATTGTAAAAACCATCAGGCAGCAAAATGCAAAAGCGATTTTCACCGAACCTCAATATCCCAAAAAAATCGGCAAAACCATAGCTAAGGAAGCCGGTATTGTTAACGAAATTCTTGACCCGGTTGCAACCGGCCCTGAAAACGTATCACTTGATTATTATGAAACAATAATGCTCAATAATTTAAAGATTCTTAAAAAAACACTCGATGAATAAACCGGATCTACTAGATAAGTATGCCGATACAGCCGTATCATTTGAAAGCGTAACAGTTGAACGGGAGGGCATATTAATTCTTGATAATGTAACGGCCATGGTGCCGCGAGGCGGCTGCACTGCGATTATCGGGCCTAACGGCGCGGGTAAAACCACAATGCTTTTGGCTTTGCTTGGTGAAATACAGTACAAAGGCTTTATACATGCAACATGCAACATAAACGGCAGATGCTCAAGGATCGGCTACGTCCCACAGCGCTTGACTTTTGATCGTGGAATGCCTGTTACGGTAACTGAATTTCTGGCCATGGGCATTCAGAAAAAACCTCTCTGGTTTGGGGTTCGCAATGATATGCAAAAACGATCTCTTGCACACCTTGCCTCAGTAAAGTCCGAACATCTTGCAAAACGCAAACTCGGCGCTCTTTCCGGAGGTGAAATGCAGCGTGTACTTCTGGCTCTGGCATTGCAACAGGAACCTGAGTTGCTGGTGCTTGATGAACCGGCTTCGGGTGTGGATTTTCAGGGAGAATACATCTTTTGCGAACTTCTTGACGGGCTTCGCAAAGAAAAGGGATTCACCCAGCTTATGGTCAGTCATGATCTTGCCACAGTTACGCACCATGCCACCCATGTCATTTGCCTTAACCACAAAGTCGCAGCACAAGGGCCTCCACGTCAGGCATTGACCAATGAAAATCTAACGGCTATTTTCGGGATGCACATGGGTATGGTGGATTCCCGTTCAATGCCGGACGGCAGCGCTATCTGCTCCGGACCATGCTGCAGCAAGGACCAAGATGCCTGATCTGTCAACAATTTATCAGATAATTTCTTATATTCTTCCATTTGAATGTCTTAAAGCCGGATTTATGCAACAGGCAATGATCGGGCTTATATTGCTTGCTCCAATGGCTGCTGTTATGGGAGTTCAGGTAGTAAATTTCCGTATGGCTTTTTTCTCGGATGCCATCAGTCATTCGGCTTTTGCGGGCGTTGCTTTGGGGCTTATCTTTTCGGTTAGCCCTCACTGGACAATGCCGCTTTTCGGTTTGCTGGTTGGTCTTGCCATCATGGCTGTTCAACGAAAAAGCACACTGTCTTCCGATACGGTTATAGGAGTATTTTTCTCGGCGGTTATCGCTTTCGGATTGGCCGTGGTAAGCAGGGATCGTTCCGTTGCACGCGATATGCAACGCTTTTTATACGGAGATATTTTAACCATCAGCAATAATGATATTCTGTTTCTGCTCATACTGTTTATAGCACTTTTGATTTTTCAGATACTAAGCTACAACCGCCTGCTGTATATCGGGATTAACCCAACTTTGGCTAAAGCGCACAGCATTCGTGTGGCCACTTACCAGTATTATTTCGCCGGATTACTTTCTTTGATTGTCATGTTTTCAGTATGGGCGGTAGGTGTACTTCTGGTTACAGCAATGCTTATCGTTCCAGCTGCTGCCGCACGGAATTTTGCCCGTTCTGCAGGCGCCATGTTCTGGTGGGCGCTTCTTGTCAGCCTCACATCAGCCATTACAGGCCTTATAATTTCTGCACAGGATTGGGCAAACACAGCCACAGGTGCAACCATTATTCTTGTCGCCTGTCTCTGGTTTATGATAAGCGTTATTTTTTCATTTATCCGAAGAGATTCCGTTAGCTGATAGGTTATTAAAAAATATTTTTATTGATTTTTGTATTTAGCTATAATACGGATTATTCCAATCAGGAAACAGAAGTTTCCCCAAAAAGACAATATTGTAAATTTAGCACTGTTAACATCTGAACATAAGAGTCGGCATTTTTTAGTTTTTTTAAAAAATTACCCCGCTTTTGGTTTTATATCCAAGAGCAAAAATATCATACAAACAATTTAAGCCATGAAGGCATATCGCATTAAAAAAAATGCGTAGTACCTTCATGGCTTTTTTTTTTAATTCTGACTTGAATCTATTGGAAAGGAGATAAATAAAGATGAAAAATATAATAAAACTTATCGTGATTACAGCATTAACAATACTTGCTGTAAACGCTTTTGCAGATGATAAAAATGTTAACAATGAGGCTATCCAAAAAGAGATAAATGAAATAAAACAGCGGCTTGCTGAACTTGAAAATATCAAGGAAACAAATGAATCAAAAGAACCGGCAGAACTTGGCAGAATTACTGACAAGATCACGCTAAACGGCATAATAGCTGGCGCTTACCAGTATGAAAGCGCAAAAGATCGGCCCGGCGCCAAAGACTTTGGCCGCGGCGCTGTTCCCATTCAATTGGAGCTGTCTATAAAGCCGGCAAAAAACGATCTGGTTTTTATGAAGTTTGGATTTAGTGCAGGAAACGGGCTCAATACGGATGACCATTCTTTTGCTTTGGCGCCATGGGCTGCATCTCTGGAAGATGATGTAAGGGATATAAATGGCCGTAACCGCGACTATCTGCTTGCTGCATGGTACAAACATACATTTGTCTTGAATGATAGTCATACGATAGGCATCACCGGCGGTATAATAGATGCCACAGATTATCTGGATGATAATAAATATGCCAATGATGAATACACTCAGTTTATGAACGGGGCACTGGTCAATGGTCCCAATACTTTTTTACCATCATATGACATCGGCGGCGCTATGGAATGGGAAATGGGCAAGCTTGCGGTAAAAGGCGTCATCATGCAGATAGGCGAAAACGACGAGGGTAAATCCTATCATTTTTACGGCGCTCAGGTTGGATATACCATAGATACGCCTTTAGGAGAAGGAACCTACCGCGTGATGTTCGATGCAACCAGCGACAAATTCAGCGATACGGATGGAAGGCATGAAGAAGCATTAAAAGGCTGTATTATCTCATTTGATCAGGAACTCGGAGATATTTTTGGCGCATGGATCAGATTCGGATGGAGCGATGATAATGCGATTATAGATTTCCAGGATCTGTATTCGGGAGGAATTGATATAAAAGGAAAGTTATGGGGCCGTGAGCAGGATAATGCAGGCATCGGCTGCGCTTACTTAAAGGGCGGCAACCATGAGATTGAAAACTCCCAGGTAGCGGAAGCTTACGTGAGAATAGGCCTTAACGAAATATTTTCCACAACTTTTGATTTGCAGTATTTAAAAGATAATCACAAAAACAGCACTGATGACGTTAAAGGCTGGGTAAGCAGTATAAGGATGACAGCAGAATTCTAATGTTATTATTAGCAACCTTTTCAAAACATAAAATATTCAGGAGGTATTTATCATGCGGACAAGACATTTATTTTACTCATTAATGATTATGGTTTCAGCGGCTATTGTTTTTACCTGCGTTCCTGCGTCGGCTCATTTCGGCACAATCATTCCGTCGAAAGACATCATTTCAAAGGATGACGGCAAGACCATAAACCTTCAGATCAAATTCATACATCCGATGGAAATGCATTATATGGAAATGGTCAAGCCCAAACAGTTTGGAGTGGTTTATGACGGCAAAAAAAACGATCTGCTTGATACTCTTAAAGAAGCTAAGGGCAAAAGTCCTGATCAGACCGAAAAATACGGTTTCTGGACCGCTGATTATAAAATCCGCAGACCAGGAGACTACATTTTTTATGTTGAACCCAGCCCATACTGGGAGCCTGCTGAAGATCTTTTCATCGTTCATTACACCAAAGTATGTGTTAATGCATTAGGAAAAGAAGAAGGATGGGATAAACCGGTTGGGCTTGAAACCGAAATCATTCCAATGACAAGACCTTACGGATTCTGGACCGGCAATCTGTTTACCGGTCAGGTTCTGCTTAACGGCAAAGCCGTGCCGTTTGCCGAAGTGGAAATTGAATATCTGAATGAATCTCCCGAAAATAAAAGCATTATTACAGCACCATCTGATCCTTATGTAACCCAGGTTGTGAAAGCAGACAGCAACGGCATTTTCAGCTACGCCATGCCCAAAGCAGGCTGGTGGGGCTTTGCAGCTTTGAATGAAGCCGGGTGGAAACTCAAGCATGATGGCAAGGAAAAAGGAGTTGAAATCGGAGCCGTTATTTGGGTACATACAAGGGATATGAAATAAATGCCGTTTTTGTTTTAATTAAAAGGGTGATATGATGAAAAAATTAAATTATGTATTAATATTTGTTTTTGTGTCATTGATTTTTTGCTCAACAGCAATGGCTCATAAGGTTAACCTTTTTGCATATGCCGAAGGTGGGAAAATTTTTACCGAAAGTTATTTTCCGGATGGCCGCCCGGTTGAAGGCGGAAAGGTATTGGTTTTTGACAGTCAGGACAAAAAGCTTCTTGAGGGAGTAACCGACAAGAAGGGATTGTTTAGCTTTAACATACCCAAAGTGGATGATTTAAACATAGTTATTGAAGCAACTATGGGACATAAGAATAATTATAAGTTAAAAAAATCCGAGGTGGAGGCTGGAAAATGAAGCTTATTCAAAGAGTGCTTTTGATAGGTCTGCTGTGGTTTTGTATGGCGGGTATACCGTGTCAGCTTTTAGCTCAAGCTCCACAGGAGAATGAATCTTTGAAATACTCTGATGATGTCGTCCAACTTATAAAAGAGCAAAACAGCAAGATGTCTGCTGAACTGAGGCGCATTCAGCGGGAAATCGCAGCACTTCGTGCCGATCTCGATAAACCGGGCTTAAAAGACGTTTTTTCCGGCATTGGCTATATCTTCGGGCTGTTTGGAACAGCGGCTTTTGTCGCTTCGCGCAAAAAGGAATAGAAGAATGCATATATCAGACGGGGTTCTCCCCATTTCTGTAACTGTCGGCGGCTATATAGCAGCAACTGCGCTGACAGCCTGGAGCGCCCACCGTTCCAACAGCCGCGATTTGCCTAAACTGGCGGTAGTCACGGCAGCCTTTTTTGTTGCTTCACTGATTCACATACCTTTTGGTCCAACCAGCGTTCATTTGCTGATACCCGGAATTACCGGTGCGCTTCTTGGACCATCCGCCTTTCTTTCAATCGGTCTTGGCCTTCTTCTTCAAAGTCTGTTGTTTCAATTCGGCGGATTGACTGCGCTTGGCGCAAATACCCTTATGATGGGAATACCGGCTTTGATTTGCGGCTGGTTCTTCCATAAATTTAAAGGTGACAGTATGATGCGCCAGACAATTACAGGGGGGCTGGTTGGTGCAGGTGGTACGGCAATGGCGGCAATTATCCTTGCCGCACTTCTCTTTACCGGCGGCGAGGATTTTTTAGGAGTAGCCAAAATTGCGCTGGCTGCACATGTGCCGGTTATTTTTATAGAGGGTCTTATCAGCGCATTTACCATAAGATTTCTGGCCCGAGTAAAACCTGAACTGCTTGAACTGTCATTTAAAGATCCCGCTAAAGATACTCATGCTTGATATAACCAATATCAAGCTGCCTTTGTGGCAATTGCCTGTTTTTGTTTTGATACCACTGGCAGTGTTTGCTTTGGCCGTGTTTTTTCTGAAACGCTTTGCATATAAGCGCAGCATACCGACGGAAGAACGTGACTGGTCGGTACCGCCCATTGCAGATGCAATATACGACTCAGTGATTAATCGCTGGGATGTGCGCTGCAAAATTGTGACAATACTGGCATTTAGTTTTGCTATAGCATCGCTTAAACACCTTACACCGGCGCTTTTTGCAATCGGAATTTCATCTCTGGTTCTTCTGATATCAAGAACTTCTTTTACAAAAGCGCTTTTAAGACTTTTGGCGATTGCCGGTTTTATAAGCATGTTTCTGATCGTAATGCCTTTTTCCGTTCCTGTTCACAGCAATGATACGGTTATTATCTTCGGAAAAATGAATTGGCTTGTTTTCAACCTAAGAGGTTTGCTGCTTGCCGCCACTATCGCCGCAAAGGCTGTAGCCATTACTTTATTGATGGAACCTCTTTTATCCACCGCGCCCCTGCCTGTTACTCTGCATGGACTCTCAAAGCTCGGCGTACCTGAAATGGCCGGGCAGATGGTTCTTTTAAGTTACAGATATTTACATGTCTTTCGCCATGAAGCCCGGCGAATGTCTTCGGGTATGCAGGTTCGCGGCTTCAGAAAGCATACCAACATACAGACTTTGCGCGCTGTGGCCAATTTTCTTGGAATGCTTCTTGTTCGAAGCTTTGAGCGTACTGAGCGGGTTTTCGACGCCATGCGGGCACGCGGATATAAGGGCCGATTCCCGGAACCTGCCGAACTACACTTAAAAACAAGTGATTTGTTGATAACAGCACTCTGGCTTGCAGCCGGATCAGCGCTGATCATTTTCGACCGGATCATATGTCAGGGATAAAATAAAAATGCATGAACCTCATCAACATATCACAAGGCCTGTCTATGATACCCAGCTTTTTGGCGCCCGCAGGCTATACTATCGCTATCCCGATAAAACTCTTGCCCTATCCGATATCAACATAGATATAGCAGAAGGTGAAAGAATCGCCCTTGTCGGTCAGAACGGATCAGGCAAAACAACTCTGGTTAAGCAACTATGCGGACTGCTTTCACCAAGTTCAGGGGAAGTTTTCTACAAGGAAAAACCGCTTGAAGGAGAACATCTTGAAAAAAGCAGGCTTAAAATCGGCATGCTTTTCCAGGACCCCGATGACCAGTTATTCGGCCATACGCTTTTAGAAGATACAGCTTTCGGTCCCCGCAATCAGGGACTTTCACGGCAGGATGCGGATCATGCAGCTCTTGATGCTTTAAAACGGGTAAGCCTTATAGACAAGGCATATAAAGCACCGCATAACTTAAGCTTCGGGCAAAAAAAACGCGCTGCGTTAGCCGGTTTGCTTGCCATGCAGCCGGATGTGCTGTTTCTGGATGAACCCACAGCCAATCTTGATCCGCGCCAGGAGCAAGTATTTCTTGACCTTTTAAAGGATTATTCCGGCACACTAATTTGCATAAGCCATGATCTGATCTTTTTGTACGAACTGTGCAATCGTGCCGTGGTTTTAGATAAAGGCCGCATACATCACGATTATACCATGAGCGAACTTGTATCCCAAAAGCAGTCACTAAGAATGCACGGGCTTGATTTTTCTTTCCGGCTTGTAATAAACGACTCAATTCCGGAAAAAACAAACACAACGCTTAAGTCTTCTTCTTTGGAGATCATCAACAATAATCAGCTTGTGGCCTTTCGTGATTATCAATATCGTTATCCTGACGGCACACTCGCACTGAGCAATATTGATTTTACTATTTGCGAAAATGAAAAGATTTCGATTGTAGGAGAAAACGGCGCAGGAAAGACAACACTGTTATCCTGTCTTCTTGGCCTGCTTGAAGGAAACGGAGATTTTTATTTTGCAGGCACTCTTGTTAAGCCCAGACAGCGAAAGGCCCTGTGGCAACAAATCGGAATGGTTTTTCAGGACTGCGCCGACCAGCTCTTCTGCCCGAGCGTAAAAGAGGAAATAGAATTCGGACTGGTAGAACTTGGTTGTTCACGCACGGAATCCGAAAAAAGAATAAAAGAGGTTCTGGCTCTTGTTCATATGGAAGGCTATGAAGAGCGCGTTCCGCTGCACCTGTCCGGAGGAGAACGCAAACGTCTTGCGCTTGCCTGCGTACTTGCAATGAATCCAAAACTTCTCATACTGGATGAACCTACGGCAGGTCTTGACCCACAGGGAGAAGAGCTGCTGCTTTCAATACTTTCAAATCTTGACGCAACCCTTTTGCTTGTAAGTCACGACATTTTCTTTATCAGGGAACTGACAAAACGCACCATTGTAATGCACAAAGGGCGAATCATAGAAGATATGCCGATAAAAGCTTTTCTGGAGGATGAGCGCCTCGGAAGCTTAAACGGATTGTCCTACTCATACCGCGACAAAAGCAGCAGTACTATCCGAAGGCTGCAACATGAACACGAACACAGGCATATACATAAACATCTTCATATTCAACCCCAGATTCATGCAGATACCGCACATTTTGATTTGTACGAACACACACACGATCACAGCCATCACTTCACACACAGCCATCCCGGAGAAGAAAAAGAACACGATCATGCACCGCACCGCTACCATGACCATAACCATCCCGAACATGACGGAGAGAACAATTCTTAACGTTTGAGCCAGTTTCAAAACGTCCCATTTTGGCCGATCTCTGCGTTGGGCGAAAATTTGAATACTGCAAAATGCTTCTTATATTCACTCTCCATGCAATCAGGATCTGAAGTCTCACGTATACAGGCAATATTATATATTTGATTAAGTATGTTATCTTACCATACATATAGTATCTAATGTTGATTTTACAATGCCCTGTCTTCCAGCCCCATTTCTTTCAACAGGTTCACTCTAACTGTCAACTTATCCATCTTCCCGCTGGGAAGCTGAGGTAATGGCGATGTCTGTATTCTGATAATATCAGGCTTTTTGTAATTGGCCAGATTTTCTCCAAATCTTGCGCGGACTCCTTCGTCATCTAAAATACTTCCTTCTTTTACAACAATATTGAGAAACGTTTTCTCACCCAGTACATTATCCGGATAACTAACAAGTACTGCCGTGTTAACTTCCGGCATATTCATCACAAATGCCTCGATTTCACCCGGATAGATATTAAAGCCCCCCCTCATGATAATCTCTTTTTTACGACTAACCAGTTGAATGTTGCCCTGCTCATCTATAATTCTTCCCATATCACCGGAATGCCAAAAGCCCTGACCATCTTTTTCTTTTTTTGTCAAATCCGGTTTGTTCCAGTAATATTTAAAAATGGAAGGCCCCTTGAACCACAATTCTCCAACTGCCCCTCTTGGCAATTCATCCCCTTTCTCATCACAAATCTTTAATTTAACATTTGAAAGCGTTCTTCCAATGGTATTAAAAGCAATCTCTTCCGGATCATCTCTTCGAGTCATTAATACTCCACCGGCTTCTGAACTTCCCATAAGCTGGAGAAGACATATGCCATATGTTTCCTTAAATAGCTTCATCTGGGCAGGCGGTGCATAATATCCGACAGTTATTCCGAATTTAAAAGAGGAAAGCTCTCGTTTTGAAAGTTCGGATATTTTTATAATCGGCAGCATATACATTGTAGGAACGCCGGTAAACCATGTAACCTTTTCTGTTTCTATGATATCTACAAATGAGAAAGGATCATATGATTCCATCAAAATAATTTTTTGGCCCAATAAAAATGCCACATTGAAAAATATCTCTATTCCCGTCATATGAGCCCAGGGCGCAGCAAGAAGAAGGACATCCTCACCTGTCAGATACCAGACTTCTTTAATAAATGCCTTGGAGTTGCAAAGCAAAGAATCATGGGAATGCACAACCCCTTTAGGAACACCCGTTGTACCGGAAGTATATAATATCAACAGTTCATCTGACGATACAGGTTTGTTGGCTTCAATTACAGATAAATCAGTGGGTGCAACATTGACCAGGCTGTCAAAAGATATAAACGGTTCTTTAACATTACTATCTTTACCGTAAACCACAACATGCTCAAGTGTTAAAAATTTTTCTTTTATTTCTTTTGCAGCTTTAAAGAAGTTAAAATTATCAAATTCATCAACCGTTACCAGAACCTTGCAACCTGAATCTTTTACAAAATATTCAAGCTCCATTTTACGATAACGTGAATTGATAGGAACCGCTATTATCCCGACTCTAACAGCCGCAAACCATGCTATCAATACTTCCGGATGGTTTGGTCCCCAAATTCCCAGCCGGTCTCCTTTTTTCATGCCAAGGCCAAGAAGGTTCGCCGCCAGATTTCCGGTCAAAAGATCCAATTGTCTCCAGGTTATTCTTCTATTTCCATATACAATCGCCGTTTCGTCCGGTTTTTGTTTTACCCATTTATTCAGAATGTCTCCGGCAGTCTCTCCTTCGGTTTTTGTCCAATATTTTGAATAATCAAGATTACTCATCTCTTTTCCTCTGTTTTAAATCTCTTGAGCCTGTTTAGTCATTGCATAAACCATACGAGACCTTGTTCTACCAGTCGATGGGGAAATAATCCTTTAAAAATTTGCCGCTCCAGTGTTTTCCAGTCAGAATGCCGTGGAAAAACGGGTCACAGACCCTTGCTGCTCCATCCACAATATCTAAAGGCGGCTGGAAATCATGGCAGTCCCGTTTATGTCTGGCCAAAATAGCAGGGTCCTCATCCGTGACCCAGCCTGTGTCAACTGAATTCATAAAAATTCCGTATTTGGCAAGATCACCGGCCGCGGTATGGGTGAGCATGTTCAAAGAGGCCTTGGCCATATTGGTATGGGGATGGCGGCTGTCTTTTTGAAACCGCAGGAATTTTCCTTCCATAGCTGAAACATTAACAATATGTTTTTGTCCGGTGTAATCCTGTTTCATCAGATTTGCCAGACGGTTGCACAAAACAAATGGCGCTACTGAATTGACCAGCTGTATCTCCAGCATTTCCGAGGTCTGGATCTCTCCTATCTTCAATCGCCAGGAATTGGTCTTTCTAAGGTCCACCTGCTGGAGGTCGGCATCGAGTTTTTCTGCCGGAAAAACACTGGGTACATCCAGCGAATGGTCGTAAGAATAAGGAATCTGGGACAGCTGGGCGGACATGCGCAAACCTACGCCGGGAGCCGTACCGTTCCAGTTTACGGGTAAGGCTTTTTCTCTGCCCACATTTCCTGCCTGCCCGTATTCCAGCCGGGAGATACATGACTGGTAATGCTCCAAAAGGGTCTGGGCATTTATAGGCAATTGCACCACCTCCTTTGTTTCATTTTCCATGAGATGGGCATAAAATCCGGGTGGCCGCCGGACAGTCTGGGCAGCATTGTTGATGAGGATGTCTAAGCGCTGATAGATCTCTTTGAAGTAATCGGTAAAAAGTTCCACACTTGGGATGTGACGCAGATCCAGCCCGTATATCTGGAGCCTGTGACCCCAATCGGAAAAATCCGGTTCTTTAGAAAATCTTAAAGCCGAATCCTTTGGAAAGCGGGTGGTAGCAATTACCCTCGCCCCTGCCCTGAGCATCATCAACGTGGCCTGATACCCGATCTTAAGCCGGGAACCTGTAATCAAAGCAACCTGTCCCTTCAAGGAGACCGTCTGGAAGCGTTTCTGATAATTGAATTGGGCACATTCCGGGCACAAGGCATCATAAAACTGATGGAGCTTTTTAAACTCAGCCTTGCACACATAGCAGTTACGCGGCGTTTCCAGCGTATCTGAGGTATCTTCCATTTCGACTTCACCGTCGGCACATGAAATCTGCCGGGGAGCGGTAAAGACTGCGGCTTCCCTGGCCTTGCGGATTCCTGTGGCCGCTCTTAGCCGCCGCTCTTTTTCCACAATAACCATGCGATTTTGCCGTTTTCTGTCCTTATTTCTTTTTTTAATCTCCTTTTTGTCGGGTCGGGATATTTTCCCGGCCGCAGTAATCAAAGCGATCCGTTCGGATTCCGGCAGGAGCGCCAGGAGCTCAGACTTATCCGCAATCTTTTCCAGAATGGGAATGCACCCAAGTATTGCTACCAGGGTTTCTTGTTTATCTTCAATTTTTATATCCGTATCCATGTTGATGGTATTCACCTTTTTTACATCCTTGCTTCGCCCATAAATATCTGACTGCCAATGTTTTCAATAGAGCCAGTTTCAAAACGTCCCATTTTGGCCGATCTCTGCGTTGAGCGAAAATTTTAATCCTCGAAATACTCCATGTATTCCTGCGGTTAAAATTTTCACTCGCCTTGACCTTGACCAAACTGAAACGTTTTGAAAGTGGCTCAATAAATAAAGTTCTAATAGATATTTGTTGGATTTGTCAATCAAACTAATAAACCCACCGGGTAATCGCATATGATAAACACCTGTCAAACTCATACTCCCGGAATTGTCAAACTATGGGAGTATCCCGGCCAGGGTAACCGCATTTGGAATTAATATGCCATTTAATAATTTTGTGAAACACCCAAACCGTCATGCCGGACTTGATCCGGTATCCAGAACCCAATGGAATTACTGGTTTCCGGCCTTCGCCGGAATGACAAAAGTGGAGTTTTC
>Ga0180732_1000812_pt1 | contig 22720 bp, 18 predicted proteins | sample KR11_01MetaG_FD_148674 | JGI IMG/M metagenome (GOLD analysis project Ga0180732, IMG submission 148674) | Groundwater microbial communities from the Olkiluoto Island deep subsurface site, Finland - KR11_0.1 MetaG | ecosystem: Environmental > Aquatic > Deep subsurface > Groundwater | place... | reverse complement strand
GATCAAACCGTCCTGGCGCCTTTGTCCTGCTTGTGAAACCCGGCTGGACACCCTGGCTTGCCCCCTGTGTAAAACCGAGGTCAAGGAAAACTGGCGGCGTTGCCCGGAGTGTGAAGCCTTGCTGATTTGCCGGGAATGCGGAAAACGGCTGGCTATTGGGCAACCCTTTTGCGCTGCTTGCGGGTCTTCCAGCACAGGGGAAGAAGACCCGGGAGAAGTTTTCAAGGATCCGGTTTGCGGAATCGAATTTGTCTTGGTTTGCGGCGGTGTTTTCATGATGGGCGACACCCTGAACCAAGGTGTTGAAACGGAAGGGCCGGTTCATGGGGTGGATCTGGAAGATTTCTACATGGCTCGCTACCCCGTAACCCAGACCCAATGGGGGGTTCTCATGAAAGACAATCCATCGGGATTTCAGAAGCCGGACAATCCCGTGGAGCAGGTGACCTGGGCTGATGCCCGAGAATTTGCCCGGAAACTCACCGAAGCTGTGAAAAGCCCTGTTCGGTTCCTGCTGCCTTCTGAAGCCCAGTGGGAGTATGCGGCAAGAAGTGGCGGAAGGGATGACCTGTATTCGGGGGGCAAAGATATCAACACCGTGGCCTGGTATGAGGCCAACAGCCAGAGTCGAACCCACCCTGTGGGCCAGAAAAAGCCCAATGGTCTTGGCCTTTATGATATGAGCGGTAATGTCTGGGAATGGTGTGAGGATACTTTCCTTGCAGATGCCTATGCTCTGGAGGCCAAGAAAAACCCCTTGATCAAGGACCCTGGTCCGGATCGGGTCATTCGGGGCGGAAGCTGGAACTTGGATGCCTGGAGCGCCAGGTGCACAAGACGCTTTAACTTTCCAGTCGATTTTTTCGGGCCGGGCTTGGGTTTCCGGCTGATTATGGTGCGCCATTAAATGGATTTGACATTCATTTAAGAGTGGATTAATAAAAAATTAATACCATCAAACAGGGGGTGTGGGATTTTTTCAGTACACCCTTCCCTTGAAACAGGCCGTCTTTTTCAAAAAACCAAGCGGAGTCTGCCATGGCAAAACACCCCGGGAGTCTTTCCATATTTCTGCTTTTGTTTTTTCTGATCCTTATCGAAATCAGCCCGGCTTTGGGGGCCCTCAGCAGTCAGCCGGGAATCCATGAACTTTTCGAGAAGGGTATTCGAAGCTGCCGGAAAGGTGATTTTGATGAAGGCATACGGTATTTCAACAGTATTCTTCAGATGGAACCGAGTCACTATCTGGCGTATCTGAACCGGGGGATTGCCTATAAAGACAAAAACGCTTACGACCAGGCTATCGTGGATTTCAACCACTGCGTTCAACTGGACCCCGGCAATGCCGAAGCCTATTTTCAGCTTGGCGTTGTGTATGGGAATCAAGCTAAATTGGAAGAAGCGATTCTGCAATACTCCATAGCCATCATCGTGAAACCTTCACACCCAAAATCTTTTGCAGCCCGGGCCATGATGCATTCCCTCAATGGCGGCTTGAATTCCGCCATCGATGATATCAACCAAGCCATCAGCACAGACCCTGAATTTCCCATGTTCTATATTGTGAGGGGGCAGTTTCTGGATGAACAAGGGGATTGCCGGGCAGCCATTTCCGATTTTGAAAAAGCCATGGAGGCTGATTCTGAAATTTTCAACACCAAAGGGAATCTGGCTTGGGTTCTGGCCACAGCGCCGGGGAAAGACTGCCGTGACGGTGAAAAGGCCTTGAAATTGGCGAAAGAAGAGCTGTCATCCGGGGAAAGCCATGAGAAGTTAAAAATATTGGCCGCAGCCTATGCGGAAGTCTTGGATTTTGAGCATGCGGTTGAGTTCCAGGAAAAAGCCCTGGAGAAACTGAAACAGGTCAAACCCATTCACCCGCTGGATGCAATGATCCTTGGGGAGGATCTTAACAAATACTTAAATCAACTTAAATCCTATCAAAACCGAATGCCTTGGCGGCAAAGGCCATAAATTTTCCACGGCAATAAGCGGGAACTTCAAAAAAAAGGCGGCCTGATGAACAACAAATCAGGCCGCCTTTTCAAATCGGGTAATGCTTAGATAGCTTCTTTGAGTTTTTTGCCGGGTTTAAATTTTACTACGTTGGCAGCGGCGATCTTAATCTCTGCGCCGGTCTGGGGGTTGCGGCCTTTTCTGGCTTTGCGGCGGCTTTTTGAGAAAGTTCCAAATCCCACCAGGGTGACTTTTCCTTCTTTTTTCTTCAAGGCCTTGGTCACCGCGTCAATGAATGAGTTCAGCGCTTCGCTTGCTGCTGCTTTGGTGATTTTTGCATCTGTTGCCATTTTGTCGATAATTTCTGCTTTGGTCATGAATTTCTCCCTCCTTTAGAGATTAAAAGTTGATAATACGGGCAAACAAAGGAAATTACGCTTCAATTGTATTTCGGACCCTTGAACCATATTGTTATCCATCATCAGGGCATAAAATCTTGTGTGGGGTAAAGCTGTGGACCGTTACTGTTCAGATTATTGTCCGGCAAGTTTTGGTGAAAGCAATCATGACGATTGTTTTTTTAATACCACCTAAATTAAAGACGATAAATAGTCAATATTCTTTTTATTTTCAACAAAAAAATGTTCAGAGCCTGATTTTTTTTAAAAAAAAGTCATTTTAACCCCCATTTTAGCCCTTGGAACCCGGTTGAAAGCAAAAAAACACCTATAATGCTGTGCATGGCGCAGTGCGTAAAAGCAAAAAAACATCCTAAAATCTAAGAATCGGGCTTTCCCGGGGATCGGAAATGATCTCAATCACCGAAGGGTCTTTGGGATATTTTTCCATTTCAAGAAAATTTTTCAACTCCTCCAGGGTTCTGGCTGTAGAGCCCCTGGTGCCGAATCCTTTGGCCACAGGAGAAAAATCCACATGGGAGAAATCGGTTGAGATGTATTTTTCCTGATAGAAGTCCCTTTGAACATGCTTGATCCTGCCCAATACGTCGTTGTTCAGAACCAAGATGACCACCGGGAGGTCAGCGTTTCATCCCTTCCAGTTCCTGAACCGAGTAGCTGAACCCGCCATCTCCGGCAAAATATAGGATACTCTTGGCTTTGTTGGTAGCCAATGCCGCACCGATCGCCGCCGGAGCTCACCAACCCAACCCGGCCAGTCCCCTGGGGGCCATGAATCGCCTTCCGGCGGATTGGAGCTGCAAATAGGCTGCGGCCCAGCCCGATGCAAGACTGGCGTCGCAAACGATGATATCCTCATCGGTCAGGACCTGGTTCACGGCATCCATGATGGGCTGGGGTTTTAAGGGTTTGCACACCGGGAACTCCGAATACATGTGCAACGCTGTTATTAGCCAGTAATTTCGACATTTTGCCTCCCACTCTCGTGGGCGGTCTCCTTTGTTAAAAATTTCGAATGCTCTTTCAGGCCCTGCAACTCTCAGCCCGGAAGACACAAAATAAGGCCAGGCTGAGGGATGATCAACCCTTGGATTATAAGAGATCTTATGGGGAATGCAATCATTTTGATCAAGGAATTTGAATGTGTGGCGATATAAAAATTGACATCCCTTGAAACATTTTCTATTGATCCCACACCCGCGCCCATCATCGAAAAACTCTGCGAAGTGGCAAAGGACCCCAAAGCACATCGTTATCCGGTGGCTGACGGGTTAAAAAACTTGCGAAGGGAAATCGCAGGAATATACAACAGGGACTACGGGGTGAGTCTCAAAAGCGAAACGGAAGTTATCTGCACCATCGGCTCCAAGGAAGGCATTTCCCATCTAAGCCTTGCTTTGGTGGGTCCCGGGGATAGGGTTCTGGTTCCTGTCCCTGCTTTTCCAATCCATATCTATGCTGCGGTGATTGCCGGCGGCAGCGTAACCCCTGTATCCATGGGCGAAGAAGAGGATGTATTGTTGAAACGGATACATGATCTCTGCGCAAACTTGCATCCTCGACCCAAGGTGCTCATTTTAAACTATCCCCATAACCCCACGGCAAAGCTGGGAAGTATGGAGCTGTGTGAGGGGGTGGTCGCCCTGGCGAGAAAATTTGGCTTTGTCGTGGTGCACGATTTCGCCTACGGGAAAATTGCTATTGACGGCTACACGCCTCCAAGTTTCATGCAGGCAAAAGGGGCCGCGGAGGTGGGGGTTGAATTCGGGAGTTTTTCCAAGATCTACAACATGGCGGGATGGCGCTTGGGGTATTGTGTGGGCAATCGACAAATCATTGCAGGGCTTGCAAAAATAAAGGGTTATTATGACTACGGTGTTTTCTCAGCCATACAGGTGGCAGGCATCGTGGCATTAAGGGAATGTGAAGACGATATCAAACAGCAGGTGGAGAAATATCAGAACTGACGAGACATTCTGTGTGCAGGATTAAAGCGCATGGGCTGGCAAGTGAGTATTCTCAAAGCCGGGATATTTGTTTGGGCAAAACTACCCGAGCCCTTTTTCTCCATGGGTTCCATGGCTTTTTCCCTGGAACTCATGAAAGAGGCCAATTTGGCGGTTGCGCCGGGCATAGGATTTGGTGAAGAAGGGGAAGGGTATCTGAGGATCGCTCTTGTGGAAAACGAACACCGCATGAAGCAGGCCCTGAAACAGATTCGAAAGGCTCTGCCCCGGTTAAAAGCTCAGGCGTCGGCCTCATGATATTGGAATGATTTTGACATGGGAAACAAAAGGAGATGTGAATACCCTATGAAAAAGAGATGCTCCTTCCATCTTCAGCCCTTTAATCAGAATGATCCGTTTTTGAATATTCACATCAAAGGTGCCGTCGAAAGACAGGGGACCCGGTTTACCGTTGGGTATGAAATCACCGGGGACCTGTCCCAGATCCATTTTCCTTCACCCTGGAAAGCCCCTGAACGGAAAAGTCACCTCTGGGAAGACACCTGTCTGGAATTTTTCATTGGACCCGAGTCTTCATCCAAATATTGGGAATTCAATTGCTCTCCCTCGGGTGATTGGAATGTCTTCAGGTTCGAGGATTACAGGAACCATGGCCATGGTGGAGTAATCCTCCAGGAAGAAGCTTTTGCAGTGCTTCCTTTCATGGTCCACAGGGAATTTCAAGCCTTCAGTCTCGTTCTTGAGATGGATGCGGGGGAAATCATCAAAAAAGAGGAGCGTGTTGAAATGGGTGTCAATGCGATCATAAAACGAAAAACGCAAAACATGAGTTTCTGGGCCCTGCGCCATGGTTCCACAAAGCCCGACTTTCACGAAAGAAAGGACTTTTTAATCAAATTATAAGTTTTAACATTACAAAGAATAACGATATAAAAGGTATTTTATTTGGTATATTTATACCAAATAAAGCTCGTATAAGGTGAAATATTTAATATTATATTGAATTACTTTTCAGCCTCTGATAACAAGTGTCATCTAAAAAAAACGGTAAATAGCAAGATATGATCCTGAGACGGGAAAATCCTTTATACGTCGAAAGTCCCACCGCAAAGATGACATCAGGGGAAACGAAAAATCAGAAACCGCCTTTTGATTTTGAAAGCGCATTCAACGCCATCAGTGATTTTGTGACGGTCCATGATAACGAATTCAGGATCATTCGGGCAAATAAATCCTTATGTGATTTTCTTGGAAAAACGCCGGATCGTATTATCGGACAACGCTGCTACCGGATATTCCATGGCAAAGAAGGTCCTTGGCCGGAATGTCCCCACATGAAGGCCGTGGAAAGAAAAACCCCGGTGACTGAAATGATGGAAACCAATTCATTGGGTATCCCCCTTCTAATCACCTGTTCCCCGCTGTTTGATGAAAAGGGCTTCGTGCTCGGCACGGTTCACGTTGCCAGAGACGTTTCCCGGCAAAAACTCGAGGCCAAAGAAAAGGAAGACCTGATTCAGGAGCTTGAAAAAGCCCTCATGGACGTTCGAAAACTCAGCGGCATCATACCCATTTGCACTTCCTGTAAAAAGATCCGGGATGATCAAGGGTATTGGCAACAGATAGAACAATTTATCTCAGAACATACACAAATGAATTTCAGTCACGGCATTTGTCCGAACTGTGTACGGAAACTGTATCCCGACCTGGATTTCAAATCGCTTAAATTCTGAAGCGTTCAATCCTCACCCTGTTTCACGGCAAATCAACAAGTTGGTCTTAAATTATGGTTGCATAAAACGCGTCATTGGGTAATATTGTGTGACATGATGGAACATATTGTAAACAGTTTAAGGGAAGCCCGTCAAGCCCTTGAAAAATTGCTTTCAAGTCAAGATACGCTTGCTCGAATCAACGAGGCCGCTCGGGTTATTATCGATACCTTTGAGAAGGGGAATCGTGTGTTTTCCTGCGGCAACGGGGGTTCCATGTGTGATGCCATGCATTTCGCCGAGGAACTCACCGGGCGTTACCGGAAAAACAGAAGGGGTTTCCCGGCCATGGCCATCAGTGACCCCGGGCATTTAACCTGCGTTGCCAACGATTTTGGTTATGAGCAGGTTTTTTCACGGTATATCGAAAGCCATGGAAGGCCCGGCGACTGTATTGTGGCCATGAGCACCAGCGGGAAAAGCTCCAATGTGATTCGGGCCGTTGAAACGGCAAAAAGCTTTGGGATGCACACCATTGCCTTAACCGGAAGAAAAGACTCGGAAATTGAAAAAATATCTGAAATTTGCATCAATACACCTGGAGGCCAATTCGCCGACCGGGTCCAGGAAGTTCATATAAAGGTCCTTCATATTCTTATAGAGCTGGTTGAAAGACATTTTCATCCGGAAAACTATAACCATGAAGACTAAACCGATTGTTACCTCTCAGACTGACCTGTTCAAATAACAAAAAACCATCATGCAGATATGGGGAAGAGGTTTGATATGCCGTTATCTGACCATGAAGACCATTTGAGAAACCGTCTCAAGGATCTTGCCTTTCAAGTGGAAAGTTTAAGGGATGAGGCCGATTATTCATTCAGCCAAGGTTATTTTGAATCAAAAGCCGGGGGAATATTAAATGCCTGCCGGGAACTGATCCATTCCATGGGGATGCGGAATGCAAAACTTGATGAAGACAGGATTCAGTTTCAGCAATCCTTGGCTGAAAGTGAGCAGGGTTTTAAACAGCTCTATTCCATGATGTCTGAAGGGGTCTGCCTTCATGAAATTGTCCGGGATGACCAGGGACGACCCGTGGACTACCGGATCCTTGATGTAAACAAAAGCTATGAAAAAATAATCGGTATCCCCCAAAAACAAGCCGTGGGGCAACTGGCCACCAGGCTCTATCAAACCGATCCGCCTCCCTATTTTGAACTCTATTTAGAAGTGTCCCAGACCGGCAAACCTGCTTATTTCGAAGCCTACTGGCCCCCCATTGAGAAATATCTCAAAGTTTCTGTTTTTTCTCCATCCCGGGACCGGTTTGCCGCCATCTTTACAGACACGACGGACGAGAATGTCATGGAGGAATATCTCTCCACTACCCTCAACAGCATTGGTGAAGGTGTCATCGAAACCGACCGGGACGGACGGATTGTCCGAATGAACCCTGTGGCTGAGGCCATGACGGGATGGAAAAACGAAGAGGCCATGCAACGGGACGTTGAGGAAGTCTTTAACGGAATTCCGGTGGGAGGGGAAATCCATGGGAGTCTCATTCAAAAAATACTCCGGGACAAAAAGGGAACCGGTTTTTCAGACAATCGACTTCTGATTTCAAGATCGGGGCGCAAATATGTGGTTGAGCAAAGGGTCGTCCCCATCAACCGCCAGGATGGATCCATGGTGGGCATCTTTGTCATATTCCGGGACAAAACGGAAAAATACCATTCGGATGAAAATCTCAGACTAAGCCGAGCCATGTATCGGGAGCTTTTCAAGGCTATTCCAATGGGGGTGGCTGTTTATGAAGCGGAAGACAACGGGGAAAATTTCATTATCAGGGAATTCAACCCGGCGGCAGAGAAAATTGAAAGTATTCAAAAAGAACAAGTGATCGGACGAAGGGTCACAGAGGTTTTTCCCGGGGTTCGCCGTTTTGGCCTGTTTGACGTTTTTCAACGGGTGTGGAGAACAGAGCGGCCTGAAATTTTCCCGGTTTCCCTTTATCAAGACTCCCGTCATGGGAGCACCTGGCGCGAAAATCATGTGTATAGCCTGCCTTCCGGGGAAATTGTGGCGGTTTACCAGAATGTTACGGAGCGGGTGAAGGCCATGGAGGATTTAAAAGAAAGGGAGGAAAAATTCCGGTTTCTTTTTGAAAATATGGCACAGGGAGTCTTTTACCGCGGAGCCGGCGGAGTTCTTATCGATGCAAACCGTTCCGCCCTTAGAATCTTTGGCGATATTCCGGATGATGTTCAGCGCATCAGAACCGAAGGTTTCCAACTGAAAATCATTCATGAAGACGGTACCGAATTTTCCCCGGATGAATACCCGTCAAATGTGGCGCTGAAAACCGGAAAGGCGACTAAAAATATTACTGCGGGAATTTATCATCCTGAAATAAATGATTTTGTCTGGGTAAGTATCAATGCCATTCCCCAATTTAAGTCCGGGGAAGAAAAGCCGTTTCAGATTTTTGTTACATTCCATGATATCACGGACATCAAAAAGGCGGAGATGGCTGTGAGGGAGCATCAGGTCGAACTGGATGCCATCTACCAGAACTCCCAATCCATCATGATGTTGACCGACGGAGAAGCCAATATCTATAAAATCAACCAGGTGGCAGCAGAGCTTTCCGGAAGGCAAGTATCCGAAATGATCGGAATGCGGGGAGGGGATGCCCTGAATTGCCCCTATGCAGCCGAAGCAGGTTGCGGCAGGGGCCGGTTCTGCCCGGAATGCACCATGTACAAAACCATGAAGGATTGTTTGAATACCGGAAGAAACCATTTTCTGGTGGAAGCGGAAATGCCGGTTACGGTGAATGGAAAAGAGGTTGTTTTAAACTACCTTTTTACCACCACCCGACTGACCATCAAGAATAAACCCATGGTGCTTTCCAACATCGTTGATATCACCCATATCAAGCAGGCGGAAGCAGAACTGCGAAGACTCGGCGAGGCTGTGGCCCAGGCTTCGGACGGTATTGCCATCACCCAGCTGGACGGTGAGATCATTTATGTCAACCCGGCCTTTGAACAGATGACCGGGTATCCTGCAAAGGCCGTGATCGGGGAAACCCCGCGGATTCTTGAAAACGGAGATCCAACGGATGTTTTCTCCAGGGACCGGTTTAATTCCCTTCTCCACGGAAAGAGATGGTCCGGAAGAATGGTGAACCGGAAGAAAGACGGTGTTTTATTCACAGCAGAATGCTCCCTGTCCCCGGTGAGAAATAAAAACGGCCATATCGTCAATTTCGTTCTGATGATGCGTGATATCACCTCGGAGGTCAAGCTGGAAGAACGTCTGAGTCAGGCTCAGAAAATGGAAGCCCTGGGTACTTTGGCCGGGGGCATCGCCCATGACTTCAACAATATCCTCTTTCCTCTCATGGGCTATGCGGAAATGCTTCGGGAAGATATTCCGGAGGGCGACCCTTTAAAAAGCAACGTGGAGGAGATCCTTTCTTCAGCCTTCCGGGCCAGGGACCTGGTGCAACAGATTCTGACCTTCAGCAGGCATTCAAAATCGGAACGCAAACCCCTTCGGGTCCAGACCATCCTCAAGGAAATCCTTAAGCTTTTAAGATCCTCCATTCCCAAAACCATCAGTATTCATCACGATGTGGATGAGGATTGCGCTCTTGTGATGGCCGATCCAACCCAGATCCACCAGATTATTATGAACCTCGCCACCAACGCCTTTCATGCCATGGAGGAAGACGGCGGCCAGTTCAACCTGTCCCTTAAACAGCTTCGATTGGGATTCGGCAATGATTCCGTGGATGGCCTTCTGCCCGGGGATTACCTGTGCCTGAAAGCGGTTGATAACGGAATCGGCATTCCCAAGGAGATTCAGGAAAAAGTATTCGACCCCTATTTTTCAACCAAGCCCGAAGGAAAAGGGACCGGGATGGGCCTTGCCATGGTCCAGGGAATTGTGAGAAGTTACGGCGGGGAAATAAGGCTTTTCAGCGAACCCGGAGCAGGAACTGAGATCTGCATCTATCTTCCGACCATAGAACGGGCCGACAATCGTTCGGAGTTTGAAGAAGACAAACCGGTGTTAGGGGGGCGGGAAAAAATTCTCATTATTGATGATGAAGAGCCGGTTATTGAAATGGAAAAGATGATGCTTGAGCGCTTGGGTTATCAGGTGACGTCAAGCACCTTTAGTTGGGAGGCCTTTGAAGTCTTCAAGAAAGATCCGAATCAGTTTGATTTGATTATTACGGACATGACCATGCCTGACTTCACGGGTTTTCAGCTTTCCAGCGAAATCAAAAAGATCAGGCCGGATATGCCGGTCATCCTATGCACCGGATACAGCGAACAGGTGGATGAGGAAAAATGCAAAGCCTTGGGTATCGAAGGGTATGTCATGAAGCCTTTTGGAAAAAGACAGATGGCCGAAACCATTCGAAGGATTCTTGACCATGGCGGATCATCCTTCAGTCAATGAGATTCATAGATTGCATCTGCTTCTTGAGCTGGAATAGATCCACGGGCTTTACCATATAGGAATCTGCGCCGGATTCATAGCAGGCTTTCACATAATTGCGCGGGTCACTGAGTCCGGTGATCATGATGATGGTTGTTTCATCTTCAGTGCCTTCAATGCCTTTGCCCCGTTCGATTTCCCGTATGGTTTTGCAGGCTTGACTGCCATCCATTCTGGGCATGATAATATCCATGCAGATGAGATGATATGGATTGGCCGGTTTCTCCGCATAGGAAAGAGTGAAAGCCCAAATGGCTTCCAGGCCATCCTTGGCCACGTGGCATTCCCCGAATTTCGAAAGAAACTCCGTGAGAATGGTACGGCAGGTGAAATCATCCTCCACGATCAATATTTTTAAAGGAGATTGAAGAGAAGGGGGATCTTTTAAACCTTCGGCTTTGTATGGGCCACTCTCCGAAGGCCTATCAAATCGATGATCCTCCAAGGCCAGCTTTATCCCATCAAGGTTTTGAAGCAAACTATCCACCGTGGTTTGATTCACTTCAGCCTCAAGGTTTTTCAGAAGAGAAAGCAAATCCTCCCCTTTGTGGGCCAAGTCGGCCAATGGGCCGAGTCCCAGAACCCGGGCATCTCCTTTGATGCAATAAAAGGCTCGAAAAATACGGCTGATGATCTCCGTATCGTGATGCTCTTCCAGGTCCAGAATATCCCCGGTGATATTGTCTATGAGTTCATCGCAGGTTTCCATAAAATCATCGACCATGCTTTGTGTATTTTTCATAATTGTCCTCCGTTGGTGCTTTTAATAAGTCCGAATTGCTGCAATTCTTTGATCACGTCCGTAGAATGAACCGGTTTGACCAGGTAGGAGGTGGCACCCCCTCTGTAATAGGCCTCAAAAACATTCTTTGGATCATCCAGCACCGTGGTCATGAGGACTTTTACTTCTTTGCCATTTTTTATGCCCAGGAAAGCCTCCAGTCTGCGGATTTCTTTCAAGGCTTGATGGCCGTCCATTTCCGGCATCATAATATCCAGGCATATGAGGTCATAGGCATTTCCTGTTTCCAGGGAAAGTTTAAAAGCCTCTACGCATTCTTTTCCCTGAACGGCTACATGAACGTCACCGAATTTATTGAGTATGCCCTGGAGCACCAGTCGGCTTGTGAAATCATCTTCTGCGATTAAAATTTTCATGGCCTTATCCTTTCCCATGTCCCTAATTCATTTTTTCCATAGCCTCTTTTAGAAGGCTGAAATTATTTTTCAGATCCGGCATGTATTCCCAAACCGTCTGCAAATCCCCGGTACCGGCGGCTTTTTCAGCTTTAAAGGCAATATCCCGAAGGGCCTCACCGCCCACATTGGCCGAGGCCCCTTTAATGGAATGGGCTTGTCTCTGAACGGCTGCCAAGTCGCCTTTTACAAGGCAGGCCACCATGATATCCACCTGCTTGGGGATATCATCAAGGAATCCCCCCATAACCGTTTGTGCCAGATCATGATCGAATAAAAGGCGTTCCAACATGTCGTTTCGATTGAATATCGTCGGAAGAATCCCTTCTTGCGGGGCACTTTCTGCTTGCTTTTCACGGGATTCCCCGGTTTTACCGGGGAGCCATTTTTTAAGGGTCTCTGCCAGGGTTGCCGGGCTGATGGGCTTTGAGAGATAGTCATTCATCCCGGCCCGAAGACATTTTTCACGGTCCCCGGCCAGGGCGTGGGCTGTCATGGCTATGACGGGAATTTTTCCATTGCGGATTCCGGATTTTTTTTTCCTGATTTGTCGGGTGGCTTCCAGGCCATCCATTTCAGGCATTTGAACATCCATGAGGACCAGATCATAATCCGATGTTTTCAAAGCGTTGATGACTTCAATGCCATTTTCTGCAACATCCACCGAAAGTCCCAGTTTTTTTAGAACCCCCATGGCCACTTTCTGATTGGTGGGATTGTCTTCCGCAAGAAGGATACGCTCGCTAAAATCCCATATCTGTGGAATGGCATGACGGGAAGAAGTTGGGGGCGCTTTTTCTTCGGTGAGCAGGCTCACCAGGCAGTCGAATAATCGGGACTGGTGGATGGGTTTAGTCAGGATCCCGGCAAATCCATTTCCTTTCAGCCTGGAGTCATCGTTTTTCCTCCCGAGGGAGGTCATGATCACCACCCGGGTTTTTTCCAAAAGAGGATCCCTGTGGATAATGTCGGATAGATCCACGCCATTTAATCCCGGCATATCCATATCGAGGAAAGCGGCCAGATAGGGATCCCCGTTTCTGGATGCTATGAGGAGCTGATGCAAGGCCGCGTGGCCGTCGGATGCTTCCTCGGGGCGCGCCCCCCAGGTGGAAAGGTTCCTCATGAGGGTTTCCCTGTGGGCGGCATGGTCATCCGCAATCAGGATATGGGCGTTCTCGATTTTGACATGGGGGATGGGGGTATGGACCGGTTTGTTCTGCTTGAGGAATTTCGTGGTAAACCTGAATAGGGATCCATTGCCCTCTTCACTTTCCACCTGGATGTTTCCCCCCATGGCTTCTATCAATTGTTTGGATATGGCAAGCCCCAGGCCTGTTCCCCCGTATTTTCGAGTGATGGATGCATCCACCTGGGTAAATTGGCTAAAAAGGTTTCCCTGTTTATTTGAAGGAATTCCTATCCCCGTGTCCCTGACGGAAAACCTGATCTCCACATCATGGTCTGTTTCGGCCCCTCTTTCCACCCGGACTTCAATTTCTCCCTTGGGGGTGAACTTAACGGCATTGTCGGAAAGATTCATCAATATCTGCCGCAGGCGGCCCGAATCTCCTTTTAGAAGCAGGGGGGTTTGGGGATCCATGAAACATAGAAAATCAATTCCTTTTTCCCGGGTCTTCAGGGTTAGAATGGATGAAAAATCATCCAGTAGATTCTGAAGGCTAAAATCCAGGGTTTCCATCTCCAGCTTTCCAGCTTCAATTTTTGAAAAATCCAGAATGTCATTTATGATTTTCAGCAAAGACTCGGAACTGCTCCGGAGGGTTTCAAGATAGAGGAATTGATTTTCCGAGAGTTCGGTATCCATGAGCAGACTGATCATGCCGATGATTCCGTTCATGGGGGTCCGGATTTCGTGGCTCATGTTGGCTAGAAATTCACTTTTGGCCCAGCTGGCTTTTTCAGCCTGGGCGGCCATTTCACTGGCATAATGGGATTCCTGTTCAAGGTAATGATTGAGTTTCTCAGCCTCCTGTTTGGCTTTTCTCAGCTTGATTTCCGTTTCCATCCGGCCCAGGGATACGGAAATCATTTCCGTTGCGGTTTTCATGAGGCCGATTTCATCCTCAAGCCAGATTCTCGGATATCGAGTCTCTTCAAAAGAGGTAAACCCTTCCCACTTCCCATCCATGACCAGGGGCAACAGGAGAATGGATGAAATTTTTCGGGATTCAGCCAGTTGGCGAAGGGAATCGGGGAAATCTTGCTTACTGCATTGAACCGGCAGGCCCTTGGCAAGGGCGGATTGCCAATGTTCAAATCCATCCCCATAACATAGCCGTTTTAGCTGGGGATCATCCGTTTCGGGAGCCATCCAGGGGGCGATGGCTTCATGGGTCTTTCTAAAGCACAGCCCGGAGGCGGGATCGGTAAAATTTTCAAACAGGCAGGCCCGTGAAGCATTGGCCCCCTTTCGGAGGCGGTCAAGGGCCTTTATGATATTCTCAGAAGTCCCTCCGGAAAGCAGGCATGCAGAGGCTTCGGAAAGCATCTTTTCATAGTCAAGACGCTTCTGAAGCTTTTCTTCCGTGTTTTTCAAATGGGTGATGTCCATGAGTATGCCGTCGTAGCTAAGAACCTTTCCGTTTCGACCCCTGATAATGCTGGTCACGGTGTCGATCCACCGGATGTCTCCGCTTTTGGTGATGATCCGGTACGGAGAATGGACCAGAACATTGGCTTCCGTGTTACTGCTGGATTCTTCCAGTTCACGACTCAGCCGGTCCCGGTCCTCAGGATGGACCAAATTCGAATAGGAAACCTTCCCCGATATGAGTTCCAGGGCAGACCAGCCCAAGAGGCGTTCCACATTCCCGGAAGCCATTTCCACCGGCCAACCCTTGATGTTTTTGCACCTGAAAATCACCACCGGACTCTTATTCAGAATTTCGCTGCCCCGCTCCATGTATTTTTCAGCGATTTTGCGGTCCGTAATATCCCGATGGGACCCGGCCATGCGGTAAGGAATCCCGTTTTCATCCCTTAAAGCCTCTCCCCGGCAGGCAATCCAGACGTGGGATCCGTTTTTGTGCCGAAGGCGGAATTCAAGCTGATAATTCAATTCCAGGCCCTTGAGATAGCGTTCCAGATAGGCCAGGACCCATTCCCTGTCCCTGGGGTGGAGGAGGTTCTCAAAGGATTCCAGACTATTCGGGATTTCATGATCTTCAAAACCCAGAATCTTTTTCCATCTCGGGGACAGAAAGATTTCATTGGTCTTCAGATCCCAGTCCCAGATACCGTCATGGCTGCCCTCAACGGCCAGTATGTATTTTTCGCGGCTTTTTAGAAGTTCATCCTGTAAGTTCATTTTAATCACTCTTTTCCTTAATCATTATCGGCATTCGTCATCAATAGGGAGGGGATCCTCTTTAAAAACACATTCCCGCTATCTGTGTGGAAAAAAATTTTACGCGAATCACTGCCCCCCACATCCATACTCGTGATCGGGATTTTTTCCTTTTCAAGAAAGTCCAGGACAAAGGAGATATTTTTTAAACCCACGCCATTTTCTTTTGATATGGAGGAAATGACGTGGGCCCCGCCGAACACTTTTGCCACCAGCCTTTTACGATCACTTCCCAGTCCGGTGAGACTGTCCAGTAAAAGTTCCATGGCATTGATCCCGTACCGGGCCGATTCCTTGAGATTGAATAGGTCGGTTTGGCCGGGCATGAGGATATGATTCATCCCCCCGGAGAACCTTATCGTGTCAATCAGACAAACCGACACACAGGAGCCCAGGACGGTATGAATTACAACCGGTTTGCTGCTGGCGTGAAATTCACCGATATGAATATGGATTCTTTCTTTCATCAGACATCCAGAGTTCAATATTCCCTGCTCTTTTTAAGAACAAGGGGGGCAATATCCTCCAGAGGGCAGACCGAATCCGTGGCTCCGAGCTTAATGGCCTCATGGGGCATGCCGAAGACCACGGAGGTGGCCTGGTCCTGGGCAATATTAAAAGCCCCGGTTTCTTTCATCTCCAGCATTCCCTTTGCCCCGTCATCCCCCATGCCGGTTAGGATCACCCCGATGGCATTTCTTCCGGCATACCGGGCTGCGGAGCGGAAAAGCACATCCACGGAAGGTCGGTGGCGGGAGACCAGGGGGCCTTCTTTTACTTCCACAAAATACTTTGCGCCATTACGTTTCAGAATCATGTGGTGATTGCCTTTGGCGATCAAAGCCCTTCCCCTCAGAACACTGTCCCCGTTTTCAGCTTCCTTGACATCGATTTTGCAAAGGGTGTTAAGCCTTTCTGAATAAGCACGAGTGAATTGTTCGGGCATGTGCAAGACGATGACGATTCCCGGACTGTCCACTGGAAAGGCTTCCAGGAAAACCCTCAAGGCTTCGGTTCCGCCGGTTGAAGCCCCCACCATAACGATTTTATCCGTGGTGCGGATCACTTGGTTACGAATGGGCTTTTCCAGGACCACATCGGCGGAAAGTTTTTTTTCAGGAAAGGGGCATCCCGATTTGAGGGGTGCCACTTTAACCTTGGCGGCTGCCTTCACCGCATCACAGATGCGGATTTTAGATTCCATTAAAAACTGCTGGGTGCCCATTCGGGGTTTTTCAATGATATCCACGGCTCCGCACTCCATGGCCCGCAGGGCATTGTCCGAGCCGTTTTCCGCCACACTGGAGCATATCACAATGGGGATGGGGTGCTGGGTCATGACCTTTTGAAGAAAAGAAATCCCGTCCATGCGGGGCATTTCTATATCCACCGTGATGACATCCGGAATGTCCTCTTTCATTCTGTCGGCAGCGATAAAGGGGTCCGCGGCCGTTGCCATGACCTCGATCTCCGGGTCCGAAGACAAAAGCTCGGTCAAGGTTCGTCGCACCATGGCGGAATCATCCACCACCAGAACTTTTATTTTTCTTTTTTCAGTCATTTCCGTATCCCTTTTCCAGGGCTCATTTTTTCATTGAACCCAAAGGAGAATGTCTTTTTCAGCAGGTCTTCATATAGGTTGACCCTGCCACCGAATAAAAGGAATCGGAAATTCCGTGAAGGGTTTCCGAATGTCCGATAAAGAGATAGCCTTCCGGGGCAAGGCAGCGATAGAACTTGTCGAACAGTTTTGTCTGGGTGACACGGTCGAAATAAATGATCACATTCCGGCAGAAAATAATGTCCATGGGGGTTTTGAATGGAAAATTCCCCGGTTCGATAAGATTGATCCGTTGGAATTGGACCTTGCTGCGAATTTCAGGGGTAAACCTGCAAAAGCCTTTTCGGGAACCGGTTCCCCGCATCATATACTTTCGTTTCAAGGTTTCCGGTACGGGGTTCAAGACACTTTCCGGATAAATTCCCTTGGCAGCAATGTCAAGGACATGGGTTGAAATATCACTGGCTGTGATGGAAAAATCAAGGGGGTTCCCGTTCCCAATGTAACCCGCTATCACCATGGCCAGGGTATAGGGCTCTTCGCCGCTGGAACACCCGGCGCTCCAGAGATTGAGTTTTCTCCCTGGCCCCCATTCCCCGGACTCGATCAGCCGGGGCAGGGCTTCGTTCTTCAGGAAGTCAAAATGGGCGGATTCCCTGAAAAAATCCGTTTTGTTGGTGGATACGGCATCGACCATGTGTACCAGCTCGCCATTTTGGTTTGACGGATGTGAAACATGCTTAAAGTACTGGGCAAAGGAGTCCATCTGAAGGCTGCGAAGGCGCTTTCGCAGCCTGGCTGTGAGCATGGTCTTTTTTACCGGTGTCAGATTGATGCCGCAGGTTTCATAAATAAAAACGCGGAAACGGTTGAAATCAAAATCCGACATCATGTCATGCCCCTGATTTTCAGGGCTTTGTTTCCCATGACGGGTGGAATGGGTCGGGTTGAGCATGGAATCCTCTTTATTCATGCATTGGTTTTCTGAACCATATCCAACTCTGCGGTGGTGAGGACCTTGTCGATATTCAGAATGATGAGAAATTTATCCTCCTGCCGCCCCATGCCCCGAATGAATTCATTGTTCACCTTGATGCCGAGTTTCGGTGGAGGCGATATATCGGAAGGGTCGATTTCCGTGACCTCCTTGACCGAATCCGCCAGGGCTCCCATCTGGGTCATTTCATCATCAATCATAATTTCAACAATCACAATGCAGGTGTCCACGGATTGCTCGATGGCCCCCATGCCGAGCTTCTGTTTCAGGTCTATCACCGGGACCACGTTACCCCGCAGGTTAATGACCCCGCGAAGAAATTCCGGCATCCTGGGGACCTTGGTGATGGTGGTGTAATCCAGAACTTCACGTATCTTTCCGATCTCCAGGGCGAAATCCTCTTCCCCCAAAGTAAATGTTAAATACTGATTGGTCTCATCTGTTTTTACAGCCAGTTCTTGGGCATGCATGGTTTAACCTCCTTTTGGGGGACTAATATCTTTCGAATTCGCCGTCTTCCTTGTCTTCCATATCCAGCCACACCCCTTTTCCTCCAGCTGCCTGTTTGGATCGAAAGTTTACCCGGGTAATGGGAGCGCTTCTTTTCGGAACGGGTGCGGGTTTTTTGGAAAAACGGGTCTCTACCGGTTTTTCCTGGTTTTCTATTCTGAAAAAACCCGATGTTTCTCGAAGCTGTTCCGCCTGACTCGCCAGTTCCTCGCTGGTGGAGGACATTTCTTCCGTTGCGCTTGCATTCTGCTGGATGACCTGATCCAGTTGCTGTATGGCCTTGGTGACCTGGGCAATCCCGTCTGACTGTTCAGCACTGGAGGCATTGATTTCTTCCACCAGTTCGGCTGTCTTCTGAATTCCGGGGACGATTTCTTCAATGAGTTTTCCGGCTTTTTCCGCTATTTCCACACTGGAGCCGGAAAGTCCGCCAATCTCCTTTGCAGCGGTTTGACTTCGCTCCGCCAATTTCCGTACTTCCGCCGCCACCACGGCAAAACCCCTTCCGTGTTCGCCGGCTCTGGCCGCCTCAATGGCTGCATTCAAAGCCAGCATGTTGGTCTGCCGGGCGATTTCCTCGATGATGCTGATTTTTTCAGCAATTTCCTTCATGGCTTTTACGGTTTCCTTAACGGACCTTCCGCCTTCCTGGGCATCCTTGGCCGCTTTCTGGGCAATGGATGACGTTTCCCTGGCATTGTCGGCATTCTGGCTAACCGTGGAACTCATTTCCTCCATGGAACTGGAAATCTCTTCCACTGAGGCTGACGCCTCGGTGGCGCCCTGACTCATTTCTTCCGAGCTGGCGCTGATCTGCTGGCTTCCGGAGGCCACTTGATCCGCCGCTTCCTGGACATTTGCTGCAATTTGGGTAAGGTCCCCCACCATTTTTTCAAGGGCCATCATCAATTCATCCTTGTCCGAGCGTTTTTCCACCTTGACCATCAGGTTGCCCGAAGCGATCTCCTTGGCCAGCCAGGTAATTTCCTTCATGGCTTTAATGAGAAGATTCAGGTTGTTTTTGATTTTGTTGAAATCCCCCTTGTAATCCTCCGTGATTTCCTCGGGAATATCTCCTTTGCTGATGCGGTCCACATGATCTGCGGCCACCTTCAGGGGATTGATCACCGCATCCAGGGTTTGGTTCACCCCTTTGATGATGCTTCGGTAATTTCCTTCGAATTTTTCCAGATCCGCCCTTTCTTCCAATCTGCCTTCCATGGCAGCCTTTGCCAGATCCAGCACTCCCTTGGTGATTTCCATTTCCTTGCTGATGTCCAGGACATACTCCAGGGCTCCCACAATATTTCCTTTTTCATCCTTGAGGGGTGCTCCGGTATACCGGATGGGCACTGCCCCACCGGGGAGGTTGGCTACTGTGTCGTTGGTGAAAATACCATCCAGTTCCATGGCTTTTTTCACCTGGCAATCGGCCGTATTGCAGTGGCTGGTGTTGAACAGGTTGAAGCATTTCAACCCCTTGCAGTTATCCTGGGTTTTGCCAAGCACCCTGGCGCCGGCAGGATTGATGAATTGTATGGAAAAAGTTTTGTCCACCACGACGACCGGGGTGGGGATGTTGTTTAAAAAATCCACTTTCTCCTGGGCGTCATCCATGGCTTTTCGGGTTTCCGTGATATCCACCACATATTCCAGTGCCCCGATCACAGTGCCTTGTTCATCCAGAATGGGAGCCCCCGTGTAATGGATGGGAAGATTGATCCCCATGGGGTCCACAATCGTCTCACCCCCGAAAATACCGTTTTTTTCCATGGCCTGGGAGCATCGGCAATTGGGGGTTCTGCAGTGGGGGGTTTTGAAAATATCATAGCATTTCATGCCCATCATGGCTTCCGGGGTTTTTCCTGCAACCGAGGCCCCCGCAGGATTCATATAGGTGACAGTAAAGGATTTATCGATGGCCATCACCGGCGTTGGAATCAGATCCATCATGTCGGCCTTGGCCTTGGTTGCTTTCAAGGCTTCATTCAATTTTTTCAGGTCATGGGACGTTTTACTGCTCGGGGTTTTTCCTCCAGAACTTCGGGTTGTCTTTGGTTTGCTTGCCATGGGTATTGCCTCCGTTTATATTTTATTTTTATTAAAACGATTTAAATTCCTCGGTTTCAGCTATTTCCAGAAGACCGTTAATATCCAGGATCAGAGCCACTTTGCCATCTGGAAGGATGGTGGCGCCGGAAAACCCCTTGGTGTTTCTGTAAATCCGGCCAAGATTTTTAATCACGGTCTGGTGCTTTCCGATGACTTGGTCCACAACAAATCCCATGCGGGCGTGGTCCTTTTCCACGATGACGATTTGCTCAATTTCGGGTTTGCTGCCGTTGATTCCAAATAGCGTTCTCAGGGGAACATAGGGGACCATTTCATTCCGGACTTTCAGGATATGGCGGTTTTTGTTTTTCAGGGTTTCTTTTCCGGTCAATTCAACACATTCCTCAATACTGCTTAGGGGTAGAACAAAATGGGACTGGCCGATCTGGACCAGCAGGCCATCGATAATGGCCAGGGTTAAGGGCAGTTTCATGAGAAGGGTGGTGCCGCTGCCTTTTTTAGATACCAGCTCAATGGAGCCCTTAAGGCCCTCTATGCTTTTTTTCACCACATCCAGGCCCACCCCTCGACCGGAAATGTCTGTGATCTTTTCCGCAGTTGAAAAACCCGGGGCAAAAAGCAGGGAAAAGACTTCGTTTTCAGAAAGCTCGGTTTCCGGAGAGATGAGCCCTTTTTTCGCGGCTTTTGCTCTTATCCATTCAGGATCCAGACCTTTGCCATCATCAGAGATTCTGATGAGAACATGGGCTCCGGAATGGGTCGCGGACAGGGTAATTTTCCCCTGGGGATTTTTGCCCAGTTGTTTCCGGACATGGGGCGCCTCAATGCCATGGTCCATGCAGTTGCGGAGAATATGAACCAGGGGGTCGTTGAGGCGTTCGATGACGTTCTTATCCAGCTCGGTTTCACCCCCATCGGTGAACAGAGCAATATCCTTTTTAAGTTCCCGTGAAAGGTCCCTCACCAGACGTTTGAATTTGCTGAAGGTGGTCCCGATGGGCATCATGCGAATACCCATGGTGTTGTCCCGGAGTTTTGCAGTCAACCTTTCCATGGCTTCTGAGATTGCCGACCATTCCGGGTCCGACTTGGAGGATGCTTTCTGGCTGAGTCTGGCCTGAACCGTCACCAGTTCGCCCACGAGATCCACCAGGGTGTCGAGTTTGTCGGCGGCAACACGAATGCTCGAGGAGACTGGGGTTGTCGAGATCTGTCTGGACTCTTTGATCCATTTCTGCTCGGCCAGGGCGGAGTTGATGATGTCCTTGTCCACCGCTTGCTTTTCAACGAGGAGTTCACCGATTTTTTTCTGGTTGGATAGGGCGTTTTGGAGATCTTCCGGGCTTAAGTCTCCCCGGGCCATCAGGATTTCGCCAAGGCGCATATAATCATCCGCTCCTTCAACGGCATCGGGATCCGCAATGATGTCGATGTTCAGCTCGCAAAGATCTTCCACAAATATGAAAATATCCTTTATGGCATTGATGTCCCGGGAAGTGGTCAATACAATGTCCCAGAAAAGATAGGAGGTTTCCGGATTCATGTGCTTCAAGCAGGGCAGGGATCCCGTATGGGTGGTCAAATGATGGGGACCCATGGAGGTAAGTTCACGAATAAGGGTCAGAGGGTTGCTTCCCGAGGCGAAAATATCCGGGCCGGGACGGAAGCGAATGCGATAGGTTTTAAGACTGTCTTTCCCGGCACTGTCTCCTGAAAAGCACTTCTCCGGGGTTTCCACGGAAGTCGGTTCTACCTTATTATATACAGGCAAAGGATTTCCTTCCTGGTTTTCCTGTTCCCGCCCCAGTATTTTCTGAAATTCCAACACAAGGTTTTGGTTCACGGCTGGGTCCACGGGTTCTTCACGTATCATTTTTTTTATTTGATCGCAGGAGTAGAGCGTGAGGTCCACCAGGTTCCTTGTCACCGGAATCAGGCCCTGGCGAACACCATCGTAAGCGCTTTCAATTTCGTGTGTGAATTCTGCAACCTGGTCAAAACCGAACATGGCCCCTGACCCTTTAATGGTATGCATGGCCCTGAAAACCCGTCCCACAAGGTCCATATCTTCGGGTTTGTTTTCCAGTTCCATCAGGGACGTCTCCAGCTCCGAAAGCAGTTCCTGGGCTTCTTCCCTGTAGGCTTGTTTGTGTTGGTCCATTTTAACGCATCTCCGGCCATCCAAGGGATGGAGCGGCAAAAGGCAAAGGGAATGAAAAGCTATCCCAGAATCCTTTTGACAACGGTCACCAATTGCACCGGTTTAAAGGGTTTTATGATCCATCCCGTGGCCCCAGCGGCCTTTCCTTCCTGCTTTCGAATATCCTGGGATTCCGTGGTCAGCATGATGATGGGAATGAATTTATACAGGGGCTGTGAACGGACCTGGCGGATCAGTTCTATGCCGTCCAGCCTGGGCATGTTGAGATCCGTAATGAGC
>Ga0180732_1000810_pt1 | contig 22821 bp, 24 predicted proteins | sample KR11_01MetaG_FD_148674 | JGI IMG/M metagenome (GOLD analysis project Ga0180732, IMG submission 148674) | Groundwater microbial communities from the Olkiluoto Island deep subsurface site, Finland - KR11_0.1 MetaG | ecosystem: Environmental > Aquatic > Deep subsurface > Groundwater | place... | reverse complement strand
CGCTCTACCAAACTAAGCTAACGGCCCATGAAAATTCTCGGAATCAAATTTTAAAATGTTTTATTAATTTTTCAATCATCGCTCGTTTTTTCCAAGATTTAATCTGTGATTCTCTATGGCGAGCCTCACTTAACATCTCGAATTGTTCATGATAAACCACATCCCAGGGAGCGTATCTCTTTGTCGATTTTACTTTTAATCCATTATGTAAATAAAGTCGAGCATTTATGTCCTTACAACTACCAATATAATATGAATTATTCTTTTTCGATTGCAATATGTATGTATAAAACATTTTAAAATATCAATCGTTGCAAACGAGGTCCCGATTTTGTTTTTGGCTTTGCCAAAAATACAAAATCGTGGATCCTCGATCCTCGACTAAAGTCGGGATCGGGACGCTCTACCAAACTAAGCTAACGGCCCATGAAAATTCTCGGAATCAAATTTTAAAATGTTTTATTAATTTTTCAATCATCGCTCGTTTTTTCCAAGATTTAATCTGTGATTCTCTATGGCGAGCCTCACTTAACATCTCGAATTGTTCATGATAAACCACATCCCAGGGAGCGTATCTCTTTGTCGATTTTACTTTTAATCCATTATGTAAATAAAGTCGAGCATTTATGTCCTTACAACTACCAATATAATATGAATTATTCTTTTTCGATTGCAATATGTATGTATAAAACATTTTAAAATATCAATCGTTGCAAACGAGGTCCCGATTTTGTTTTTGGCTTTGCCAAAAATACAAAATCGTGGATCCTCGATCCTCGACTAAAGTCGGGATCGGGACGCTCTACCAAACTAAGCTAACGGCCCGTAATGTTTCTCAAAATCTTTGATTTTGTCAGAAACATTAGCGTCCTGAGGGCCTTAGCCCGAATGGACTATCCATCCTTCGTCACTTCGCTCCTCAGGGCATTAATTTTGTAGCGCCTCACATTAGTTTGGCGGCAAAATCAATGTGCGCGTGCCTGGATTCGAACCAGGGACCTCTGCTTTATCAGAGCAGCGCTCCAACCGACTGAGCTACACGCGCGAAACTTAAATAATCATAGCAGAAAAATAAAAATATTTCAACACAAAAAAGCGCAAAGCGCTTTTTTGTTAGATGAATTAATAGATAAATTCTTAAAGTTGCCCCAGCTATTTCTGCCAATGCTCAAAGAACAGTGGCAAATTGAATAGTCAATCTTTTAAGGTATTTTGACTAAAACCTTAATGTTGAAAACAGAATTCTCAATCTTCAACATTAGTCAACTCTAATTTCTATTTCAAAATGAAATAAAAATTTAAAATTAAATGATCTACGCACAGCTTCCGCTACGCGTGCCTTGTTACGACTTCATCATTATTACTGACCTTACCTTAATCCCGCAAAAGCGGAGCTTTGGGTACTGCCAGCTCTCTTGATGTGACGGGCGGTGAGTACAAGACCTAGAAACATATTCATCGCGACATGGCTGATTCGCGATTACTAGCGATTCCAACTTCATGGGGGCGGGTTTCAGCCCCCAATCCGGACTGGGACTGGTTTTGAAGGATTAGCTCCGCCTTGCGGCTTCGCTGCCTGCTGTACCAGCCATTGTATCACGTGTGCAGCCCAGGGCATCAAAGGGCCATGCTGACTTGGCGTCATCCTCGCCTTCCTCCAGTATATTACTGGCAGTCTCCTATGACACTTGTAACATAGGACAAGGGTTGCGCATGTTACCCCATTTAAGGGAGCACTTCAAAGCACATGCTGACGACAGCCATGCAGCACCTGTACTGGTGTCCTTGCAGAAGGCCCAAGTTTCTTTGGGCTTTCACCAATATGTCAAGCCCTGGTAAGGTTCCTCGCTTATCGTCGAATTAAGCCACGTGATCCACCGCTTGTGTAGGTCCCCGTCTATTCCTTTAAGTTTCAGCCTTGCGGCTGTACTCCCCAGGCGGGATACTTAACGCGTTAGCTTCGCCACTGAAAGGGTCGACACTTCCAATAGCTAGTATCCATAATTTACAGCGTGGAGTACGAGGGTATCTAATCCTCTTCCATGCCCACGCTTTCGTTCCTCAGCGTCAGGACTGCCATAGCTGAATGCCTTCGCTTTTGGTGTTCCCCTCGATATCAACGAATTCCACCTCTACACCGAGGGTTCCATCAGCCCCTGACATCCTCTACCCTGCCAGTTTTTTCTGCAGCTTTAAGGTTGGGCCTCAAAGATTTAACAGAAAACTTAACAGAGCGCCTACGAACTCTTTACGCCCAGTAAATCCGGATAACGCTCGGGGCTCACGTATTACCGCTACTGCTGGCACGTGATTAGTAGCCCCTTATTCATAGGGTACAGTCACAAAAGTTCTTCCCCTATAAAAGGAATTTACACCCCTAAGGGCGTCATCTTCCACGCGGCGTCGCCTCGTCATGCTTGCGCACATTGCGAAGGATTCTCGACTGCTGCCTCCCGTAGGAGTATGGGCCGTTCTCAATCCCATTGTCGGCGATCGGGCTCTCACCCCGCCTACCCGTCATAGCCTTGGTAAGCCATTACCTTACCAACAAGCTGATAGGCCGCAGACTCATCCTCTTCCGGCTTGCGCCTTTACCCTTGCGGGACCATCAGACATTAGCTAATCTTTCAACTAGTTGTGTCTGTGAAGAGGGCAGATAATCCACGTGTTACTGACCCGTCTGCCACTACCCACCCGAAGGTGGATCGTTCGACTTGCATGCCTTATCCACGCCGCTAGCGTTCATCCTGAGCCAGGATCAAACTCTCAAAAATAAAATAGTTGGGACAACTTTAAAAATTCATCTTTCTAAAGTTTTGTTTGCGATGTGATATAAAATTGTAAAAGGACTCGCCATTTATGATTGGCGTTATTTATAATTCTATTGTTTTAAAATCTTTTGTCAAGTGTTAGAATAAATAAAAATCTATATGCTATTGTCTTTGGTGTCCCCTACCCTATCCCCTATCTCTTGTTTGTCTATTAAATCAAGGGAGGGGAGAGGGGAAGAAAGAAATCATTGATAACTGATTATTGATCATTAGGGAAAAGAAAAAGAAAAAGAAGAAAAGAGAATCATTGATTATTAATCATTAATCATTAAGAAAAAAACAGAAAAAACCATTTATCAATAATCAGTTATTAATTCTCTCCCCTTCCGCTCCCGCCCTCTCCAGCAGGGAGGACGGGGGCGGAGAATATTTATCAACAACTAATTATTAATTATTAAAAAATTATGAAAAAAGATTTAGTAATTGCAATTGACTTGGGCGCGACAAATTTAAGAGCAGGAATAATTTCTAAAAATGGAAAAATTTTAAAATGTTTTAAAATAAAAACTCCAAAAACTTCTGAAGCTGAAATTCTAAATAATATAATTGTTCTTGTAAATGCTTTGCTTGAAAATTTCAAAAAACAAAATATAAAAGCAATTACTGTGGCTGCTGGTAGTCCTGTAAGTCAAGACGAATTAATTGCCCCACCGAATATGCCATTCAAAAAAATAGCAATTAGAAAACCTTTAGAAAAATATTTTAAATTGCCTGTGATTTTGAATAACGACTGCATAGCAGCTGTGTGGGGAGAAAAACATTTTGGCGCTGGCAAAAAATTTAAAAACTTGGTATATATCACAATTTCTTCTGGAATCGGTGCAGGTGCTATTGTGGACAATCATTTATTAAGCGGACATTCAAATAATGCTGCAGAAATTGGACATTTTACTATAGATACAAAATATAATTTATTATGTGGATGCAAAAAAGGACACGGACACTGGGAAGCAATGTGCTCTGGTAATAACCTACCAAGGTTCTTTAAAGCTTGGTTAAAAGAAAATAGAATTAAGAACAAATATTTAATTAGAAAATCTGCGGACATATTTGCGTTAGCGGACAAAAAAGACAAAATAATTTTAAAATTCTTAAAAGAAGTCGGACAGTTAAACGGACACGGAATTTCAAATGCTATTGTGGCTTATGATCCAGAGCTAATAACTCTTGGAGGTGGGGTTGTGTTAAATAATAAAAAACACATTCTTCCTTACTTAAAAAAGAATGTGGACAAATATTTAAAAACTCCAAAAATAATTACTACGCCTTTAAAGGAGGATATCGTGCTTCTTGGCGCTGCGGCCTTGGTATTCTATCCTAAAAATTAAAAAGCCAGGGAGAGGAATCGAACCCCCAACCTACTGTTTACAAAACAGTTGCTCTACCGTTGAGCTACCCTGGCAAATCTATTTTTCTTTTCTTACTTTTTCCCAATAATTATCTTCAAATTTTTGAGAATGAGATACTTTATGAAGATATTTATCTACTCTTTTCTCTCCTTTTGAGAGTAGAATCTTTAAGCGAATAAAAAACTTTTTAAGAATTTTTTCAGAGCTAAAGTTCTTGATCGGCCTTAAGTTTTTCATTCTTTCCATAGTCCTCTCGGCAAAAGGCCTTTCAACTATATCTGACTGACCCAAAATGCTAACCGCTTTAAGTTCGGGCCATTTTTTAAAAACTATGAAAAGCATTCCCAAAAAACTTAAAACAAAAATAATTAAAAATATCAAACCTAACATATATATTTAGTTTAGCCCTAAATCTCCAATCTAACAAATCTGTTGATAGTGATATTCTCCCCGATTTTAGCAATCGCCTCATTTAAAAGACCTTCTATTGTCTGGCTCTCATCTTTAATATATGTTTGAGAAAGCAAGACAATTTCTTTTTTGTATTTAGCAATTTTGCCATCAATTATTTTGTCCATCATTTCCGGCTTTTTGTTTTCTTTTGCCATCTGCTCTTTATATATCTCCTTTTCTTTTTCAATTAATTCCTTGGGAATTTCATCTTCTGTAATATATAACGGATTAACAGCTGCTATGTGTAGAGCCAAATTATGGGCAAATTCTTTAAAATCGTCATTCTTAGCAACAAAATCGGTCTCGCATTTTACTTCAACTAAAACTCCAATCTTTTTATTAGCATGTATATATGCCTCAATTATGCCCTGACTTGTTTCTCTGCCCCCTCTTTTGCCAGCTAATTTTTCTCCCCACTTCCTTAAAAGCTCTTTTGATTTGTCTATATCGCCACCTGCTTCTTCAAGCGCTTTCTTGCACTGGGACAGGGAAACGCTTGTTTCTTGTCTTAGTTGTTTTATTTTATCAATCATATTGTTTTTGCGAGGCCCGTCCTCATCAACGAGGACGGGCCTCGTTGAATACTCATTAGAATCTTGTCGCAACTTTATTTATTTTTCAATATAACCTGCTTAACTTTTTCCAAAATATATTTTACCGAACTAATAGCATCATCATTCGCAGGAATAAAATAATCTACTTTATCTGGATTAACTTCAGTGTCTGCAATAGCGAAAACAGGAATGCCTTTCGCTTTTGCCTCCCTTATTGCTAACTCGTCTTTCCTCATATCAATAGCAAATAAGGCGTCAGGCAATTTCTCAATTTTTTTAATCCCGCCAAATTTTTGATCCAACCGCTCCAATTCCCTATCAAATTCTAATCGTTCTTTTTTTGTATATTTATCAAGTTCTCCTGATTCCTTTTTGTTTTCCAAATCCTTAAAATGCTCAAGCCGTTTCTTTATTATCCCAAAATTAGTGATAGTCCCGCCAATCCATCTATTTATAATATAAGGCATTTCGCACTCTTTGGCTGTCTCTTCAACCAATTTCCTTATCGGAAGCTTGGTGCCAACAAAAAGAATTGTCTTCCCTTGTTTCATAAGATCTTCTAAAACCTCAAGCATTTTAACAAAATATTCCTTGGTTTTTTCTAAGTCAATCATATTAATGTGATCACTCCCCTTAACTCCAGCTGCAAAGGGCTTCATATTAGGATGGCATTTTGAAATACGGTGTCCAAAATTAACACCAGCCTTTGCCATTTCTTCAATGCTAATACCAAAATCTTTTGTTTTCTTTTTTTCCACCATAATAGAACGAATTGTATCACATAACAAAAAATAATCAAGTAAATATTGACATTTTTGCAAAATAATATATTATAGAGACAATTAGAGATGCCCTGCGCAAAATTTTGCGAGAGTAAACTCTTAAACAAATATGGCAAAAGACATCCACCCACAATATTATCCTAAAACAAAAATTAGTTGCTCCTGCGGCAATAAGTTTGAAGTTGGCTCAACAAAAGAAAATATGGAAGTTGAGGTATGCTCTGCTTGCCACTCTTTTTATACTGGCAAGGAAAAAATGATTGATGCTATGGGTCAAGTTCAAAAATTTCAAAAAAGATTATCCAGAAAACAGGACTTAAAGAAAAAATAACTGCAAAAATTAAAAAACAGCCATTGAGCTGTTTTTGTGTTAAAATATCAATATGATCAACATAGAAACCATAAAACAGGATTATGAAAATATAACAGCTGAACTAAAAAAAGCAGAGCAAGTTTTGGATTGGGAAAAAGCAGGTCAAATCAGGAAAACCAAGGAATCATACGAAAAAATTATAGCAAAAGAGCAGGAAATTAAAGAAACAAAAGAACGAATAATCGAGGCCCAAGCCATGCTTAATAAAGAAAAAGATTCAGAGCTTTTAACTTTGGCAAAAGAAGAAATAGAAATTTTGGGAACCAGGTTTCCAAAACTTGAGAAAGAGCTGGAAACACTTTTAAATCAAACAGATGGGAATGAGGAAATAAACGAATCAATAATTGAAATAAGGGCTGGGGCTGGAGGAGATGAGGCAGGGCTTTTTGCTGCTAATTTATTTAATATGTATTCCAAATACGCAGAAAGCCAAAACTGGGAAGCAAGGACTTTAAGCAGTAATCAAACAGATATTGGCGGATATAAAGAAATTATTTTTTCTATCAAAGGCAAAAATAGCTTTTCTAAATTAAAAAATGAAGCAGGCGTTCACAGAGTCCAGAGAATCCCTGAAACAGAAAAATCAGGCAGAATTCATACTTCAACTGTTTCTGTGGCAATTCTGCCAAAAGCAAAAAAATCAGATATAGAAATTAAGTCAGACGATTTGCAAATTGATACATATAAATCATCTGGACCTGGCGGACAAAATGTGAATAAAAGAGAGACCGCAATAAGAATCACTCATTTGCCTACTGGTATTGTAGTGACTTCCCAAAATGAAAGAAATCAGGCACAAAATAAAGAAAATGCTTTGTCTATTATAAGGACTAAGGTTGTAGAAATTCAAGAGCAAAGACAAATAGAAAAAATTGGTTCAAAAAGAAAAGACCAAGTTGGGCAGGCAATGAGAGCGGAAAAAATAAGAACATATAATTTTCCTCAAAACCGGCTCACAGACCATAGAATAAAAAAAACTTGGCACAATCTAGACCAAGTAATGGCAGGCGAATTAGACGAAATCATCTCTGCCTGTGGATAACTGCACCGTGGCCGGGCCTCGTTGCAAATTACAGCTGTAGATGTTTTACATCTGCGCTTTTTTGAACAAATCGTGCCAAATTGAATTTTACGGCCAAGAAACCCTTATTTGATATGGCTTCCCAGATGTCCTTTTTCGGGGACAGTCCCCTTTCTAAACGAATTTAGTTGCCATTGAATACGCCTTGGTCTATCCAGTCCTCCCATTGGGAGGCATTTTTTATTACTAAACTTCTATACCAATATCCGCCACCTTGCTCACACCGCGTTGTCATATATGTGGTTCCGCAAAGATAAGCAGTAACAGCTCCAATTTCTTTTTGAAGTATTTGAGTATCAGCATTAAATGCCTTCAAATAAAGACCAGCCGCTAAAAATGCATCCCTAACTCTCCATGGATTCGCTGGTTCTCCAGTAATCGCAGTTATTTTGCTTTTATACGAAAGCCATGTAGCAGGCATAAACTGTGCAGGACCCATAGCTCCTCCCCATTGCACCTTGCCCCCGCTTACTGAACAAGAAATAGGCGTAGCATTAATATCTAAACCAAGCTCTTCAACAATCTGTTTAAAAGCTGTCCTCTGATATGGCTGATTTGGATTCATAACTTGGTCCCACCCAATATCAGGATAAGTGCAATACGATCTACCGCTACAATTACATTGCCCGACATTCTTGCCCATAGCTGACTCTACTTGTATAAGCCCTAATATCAATGCCGCTCTTACTCCAGTAATCCCTTCTACATATTTTGCTAATTTATACGCCTCCTCCTGCGTTGGAGCATCATCTTCGGAAACTTGAGCTAATTGGAAAATTGACTTTCTAATCTCTATGGCCTTCGCCTCTGTCTCTTTTAAATACTGCTGATAAAGTTCTTCCTGACCCTTAGTTTTTTTCAAAAGCAATTCCTCTTCTGACTTTAATTGCTGGCTTCTGTCTTTTTGTATTTCATAAGCAACAACTGCATATTCAAAATCCTGCTTTTCTTCAGACAAATTTTGTTCTTCACTTTCTAAGTGGCCCTTTAGTGCCTTAATATCAATCAAAAGTTCTTGATTCCTTAAGCTTAATGCCTCTAACGCGGCTAACTCATCAAAAAAATCAGATAGCTCCTCTTCTGAAAGCATAACTTCCAGCAAAGACCGTCTGTCCTGTTCTTCAATCAACCGTAAAAGTTCTGATAATCGCTTTGTAGATTGTTCAATTTTATCACTTGTGACTCCAATTGATTCTTGAGTATCCCCTATCTGAATATTTAAATCCTTTATCATCAAATTGCTAGTATATATATCGCTATTAATCTTATTTATTTTATTTTTCAAAACAAAAACTTTATTTTCTAAAGTTTTCTTTTCTGTCTGTTTTTCTGAAACTTTCCCTTCGTAATAATCACTTTGCTGTTCGTAAAATTCTAAACATTCATTAAGTTCTTTCTGACATTTTTCTTCGCTCATTCCTGCGCAAACATCTCCATTTTCATTTAAATACTTTTGACATTTAGCAGTTAAGTCCTCTTGCGCAAAAACAAAAACGCCATTAAAACTTTTGGCGTAAAATAATGAAAAACACAGAAATATTAATAAAGAAATAGCTAAGGCAAATTTTGCTCTTTTAAAATTTCCCTCCATAATAGAAATCTTTTTTTCCTCTGAATCAAATTTTATTCCTGTCTGCAACGCTATTCAACAGCATTGCGGGCAGGCTTTTTTGATTCTTGATCTTTGACACGAATTTCTTCTTCTGTCTCAATTTCTTCATCTTCTCCTTCTTTGGTCTTGCCTATGGTCTCAATATCTTCTACTTTTTCTTCAATCTCCTTTTCTAGTTCATGCTCCACATCTGTTGGAGCAGATACTGTTATCAATACATCGTTGGCATTTTTTAAGATTTTTACACCCTCGGGCAGTTCAATATCTCTAACAAAAATCTCATCTCCAAACTCTTTCATAGAATCAATATTAACGATCAATTCATGAGGCAAGTTCAATGGCAATGCCCTTACCTCAAGCTCATTAGCATTTTTAATTAATGTGCCCTCTTTGTTCTTTACTGCGCCTGATTCTCCTATTATCTTTATTGGCACTAATGCAGTAACTTCTTTTTCTAAGTCCGGCTGATAAAAATCAATATGCAAAAAATCACCGCTTAGAGGATCTTTCTGAAGGTCATGTATCAAGACCGGGGAACTCTCTTTTTTCCCCTCAACTTGCAAATCAATCAGAGTATTTTCTCCTGCTTGTTCAAAAATCTTGTGAAACTCCCGATTATCAACAAAGATATTTAAATTATCAGTTTTTTGTCCATACAGCACAGCTGGAATCAGGCCGTTTTTTCGTTGGGCTTGATTCTTTTTTCCCTTGACTTCCCTTTTTTTCGCATTTAAACTGAACTGTAATTTTTCTTTAATAGGCATAGATATTTGCATTAAAAATTCCAACAACATCTCCAAGCAACGGGAGATTCTCGAAAAATGCAATTAACAATACTATAAAAAATATAGCAATTGTTATAGTGTCTATAATTTTTCCAAACATATCTTTATTTGTAAAAGCAGTATAACAAAAATCCCAAAAAAATCAAGCCCTAAAATCAAAAAGCGCTGCATGCTGCGCTTTTTGATTCTATAAAACAAAATAATTATTCCTCTGGAGTTTCTGGAGGCACTTTAGTGCCCTTTTTCTTGCCACCAAACTTAGTCATCAAAAAATAAAGAGCTAACAAAACGACTATAACTATAATTATCCAAATTATTGCATCCATTTTTTGTAGAATTAGATTATCAGCGACCTTTCCAAATCTCAATTATATTATGATAAAGGAGTAAAAAATAATGGTCAAGTGGATAACATTTTATCCAAATCATAAATATCTCCTGCGCCCATTATGAATAAGATATCTCCATTTTCTAAATTATCTATTAAAAATTCTCTTGCCTTGATAAAGTTCTCTATATAAAGAGCTGATTTTCCTTTTTTATTAATTTCCTCACAAAGTTTTTCAGAACTAATATTATCCTGAATTTCTTTATTGTCTCTGCCTGCCACATCGTAAATAGGCAATAATATAACTTTATCAACGGATGATTTTGCAAAACTATCAACTATCTTATCAAAAAGAAAACTTGTTCTCTGTTTCTGATGTGGCTGAAACACTGCCCAAATTTTTTTATTTTCCCATTTCTCGCGGGCTGCCTTCAATGTTGCCTCAATCTCTGTCGGGTGATGCGCATAGTCGGAAACTAAAATAATATCTTTTTGATTCAAAGAAACATTCTTTATTTCAAAGCGACGCCAAGCTCCACAATAATCAGATAAACCTGATAAAATTTCATTTTCATTAAGCCCTAAAGCCCTAACTGCCTTAAACGCTGCCAAAGCATTGCTCGCATTATGCAATCCAGGCACTTTTAAAACTTTTCTAATATCTTCAATTTCTTTGTCTTTATTAGAATAACCAATCTTTGTAAAACTTTTTTGTGAAAAATCAAGCTTTGAAATATTTTTGTCATCAGAATTATAAATCAAATAACCATTATCTGGTAAGCGCAGAATATATTGCTCAAATACTTCTAAAATATTATCTAAACTACCATAATAATCAAGATGCTCTTCTTCTATATTAGTTAAAACGATAATCTCGGGAAAATAATTTAAAAAAGACGACTTATACTCGTCTGCCTCAATCACTAAAATTTTAGATTTAGAGTCACAAAATTTAAAATTTAAATTTTTTAAATTATCATCTATTTGACCGCCTAAGCGAAAATTACTATTCCCAAATTCTTTTAATTTTGTGCCGAGAAAAACTGTCGGATTTAAGCCGGCCCTTGCAAGAATTATAGATATCATTGAAGTAGTAGTGCTTTTCCCATGCGCGCCAGATACTGCAATAGTAAAATATTTTTCTGTTATCTTCCCTAATGCCTCTGGATAACTTGCCGTGTTTATTCCAAGCCCTATCGCCTTTTTAAGCTCTGGATTATCTTTTTCAATAGCTGGACTATAAATCACTAAATCCAAATCTTTAGAAATATTTTCTTCCTTGTTTGCACCTATAAAAATATCAGCTCCTTTGGACTTGAGCAATTCAGTAATTTCAGAAGAACATAAATCAGAACCAGAAACCTGATTATTTTTCGCTAAATAATACTGGGCAAGAGCAGAAATTCCTATTCCGCCTATGCCAATCAAATGTATTTTCATAGGTTTATTGATTCTAAAATAGTGTATTCAGGACCTTTTTTTGTGAGAACGCTTTCCATTATATCAATTGAATTAATTTCAAATTGCATATTCAAAGGAATATCAATCTCTGGATTATTCGGTAAGGCGCGAAACTTGAAACTCTCAATTCTTGCGATTGTAATGTGGGGGCTAAAACTCTTTCCTTCTTTTGTTTTATATTTATATTCTGGCAAATCAAAAAGAGCATTTTCAATATCGTTTTTCAAACAGGAAAACTCTTTATTTTTCTTAACTTTTGCCCAAATCATCTTTGGAGGAATTTTATTATCAGGTCCATAGGTAAGCTGTTCTATTTCAACTAAAAATGGCTTATGATTTTTTAAAATTTGTTTTGTATTTTGAATTGTTTCAAATAATTGATTATCATCTAAATTGCCCAAAAAAAGAACTGTAATATGGATATTTTCTTTTTCAACCCATTTAGCTGGTAGGGATTGATATTTTTTTCCAAAGGAAAAAAGCTTTTCTTTAATTTCTTCTGGTAAATTTACAGCAATAAAAACTCTATGTAGCATGTTAAGTAAAATTAGCATAAATCAAATAAAAAAAGAAGTCCCGTCACTCGCTTGCGAGTGACGGGCACAAAAATCTTACGGGATCCGCTATGGCTTCACATAGCAGTTGCGACAACGGGCCTCATAGGCATCGGACCCACCGACCAGAATTTCTGGCTGGTCTCCTGAAACAGGATTTCCATTCCAAATCCTCTGGGTACGGGTGGCATCCCTTCCACATTGGACGCAGACCGCATGGAGCTTGTCGACTGTGTCGGCCAGAGCCATTAGCGCTGGCATCGGTTCAAACGGTTTCTCGGCAAAGTTGAGATCAAGTCCAGCCACGATGACATACTTGCCCATTGTGACCAGTTGCTCGCACAAAGCTGGCAACTTTTCAGAAAAGAAATTCCCTTCGTCAAAGGCCACTACATCTGCCTCATTAAGCGTCTCTTCGCCAACCAGCTCTTTCAGAGCTTCCAATGTTTCATTCCCTGGCTTGAGAAGATGAGCCTCAAGCTTCCGACCGGAGTGCGACACCGCTGCATTCTCATCGTAGCGAGTATCAATTGTTGGCTTGAAAAGCAATGCCCTCCTGTTTGCAATCATGACCCTTTCAAGCCGCCAAATAAGTTTCTCTGTCTTGCCAGAGAACATACACCCAGTGACGACTTCCAGTTGACGATCAATCCCATCTGACATAGCTTCTCCTTTCGTGCATAGAGTTCTATTTTCTTTTTACCTTTATTTACAAGATTGTCAAAAAATTATTCACAAATCTGTTGAGAACACTTCTCTGCAGATTTTTTGATTGACCAGCTAAAATATAACTCATATACTAAAAATAGATAAATATTTTCTATGTTTCTAATAGAAGCGATACCTCTAATAAAAATATCTGATCCAGAGTCAGAGACGCTCACTTATTTCTCTATAGAAAAACCTCCTATTGGCGGTCTTATTCTAATTAAAATAGGCAACAAAGATACAAAAGCCATAGTTAGAGATGTAAAACCATTACAAGAGCATAAAATAGAGGTCAAAAAATCTCAATTCAAATTAAAGCCAGTTATTAAAATTTTAACTAATTCGCCTGTTATAACAAGCAGACAAATGGAATTGGCTATTTTTATTTCCCAATTCTATCTTTTTTCTTTGGGAATCTGCTTAAAACTCTTTTTGCCAAATGCTATTTTAAAAAGAAAAAAAATAAAAGAATTAAATCTTGATTTTCACAAACAAAAAAACAAGCCATTTCAAAAACCTATTCTTATTTGGAAAAAAGATAGAACTAATTTTTATAAAAAAGAAATTAGCAAAAATAAAGACAAGCAAACTCTAATTCTTATTCCAGAGGTCTCAATGGCATCAAGATATAAAAACATAACTGATTGCGTTTTTCATAGCAAATTAAGTCCTGCAAAACAATTAGAAATTTGGCAAAAAATATCTCAAAATAAAATAAAAACAATTGTAGGAACAAGAACTGCTCTATTCCTGCCATTTAAAAAGCTCGGGTTAATAATATTAGATAATGAGGACAACTCAAGCTACAAGTCATGGGATCTTCAACCAAAGTATCACAGTAAAACTTTAGCGCTAAAGCTTACTCAAATAAATAACTCAAAAATAATTCTCGGCTCTGACCTGCCCTCAATTGAATCATTTTATTTTTCAGAAGAAAAAAAATATAAATTAAATAGAAAAAAGGAAGAGGAGGAAAAAAACCAACTCCAAATAATTGACTTAAGAGAAGAAATTAAAAAAGGCAATTTTTCAATTTTAAGCGATGAATTAAAAGAAAAAATTGAAAAAACTGTAGCAGACCAAGAACAAACAATTCTTTTTATCAATAGAAAAGGCATCTCAAGAGCAATGGTCTGTCGGGACTGCGGGCATACAATCAAATGCGCTGATTGCTCTGCTCCAATGGTTTACTGTAAAAACAGTAAACTTATCTGCCGCCATTGTTTAAAGGAAACAAGAATGCCTTCTATTTGTCCAAAATGCGGGAGTTTGCGTATAAAACAAATGGGCGCGGGAACTGAAAAAATTTTGCAGGAAATTCAAAAGCTTAGTATTAAAAACGCAAGCCCTGTTTGTTTGGACGCGGATTCAGCTAAAACAAAAGAAGAACAAAAAAGAATTTTAAATGATTTTATAAATAAAAAATATAATATCCTTATAGCGACCCAGTTAATTTTTAGCGCAAGGCATTTGGTAGAAGATTTTAATAATTTTTCCTTTGCATCAATCATAGTTGCTGACCCAATTTTAAATCTTCCAGAATTCCGAGCAACTGACAATTTTATACGAATTGTTCAGGAATTAAGGGACTTGAGCCAAGAAACATTGATTCAAACATACAATCCAGAACTTGAAATTTTTGATTTGCTAAAAACCAATAAAATAGAGGAATTGCTTAAAAAGGAAATTCAAGCAAGAAAATTATTTTCCTATCCCCCGTTTTCAAAACTAATAAAACTACAATTAACTCACAGGGATGCATTCAAAGCCAAGGTTGAGGCAGAAACACTTAAGAAAAAAATTGACAAATACCTATCTTGGGTAAAGGTTTCAAGCCCAATTCCTGGCTTTATTGAAGAAAAAAAGGGCAAGCACATTTGGGAAATAGTTATTAAAATCCAAACAAAGGATTATAAAAAAGCAAAGGTTTTGCGAACCCTTGCTTCTTCTAACTGGAGCATAGATGTAGAGCCAGCTAGTTTGTTGTAATAATTTACCTGATTAAATTTGACAATATAGATGATGAGCATAGAATAATTTATTAGATTGTTTTTTCTATTCAGCACACTCTCAACCAAGGAGGGAAGATGAAATTACGCGAGATATTCGTAAAGGGATTTCTGACCACAGTGCCTATCTTAGTGGCTGGCTGGATGATATATGGGATAGCAAAAATAGCCCTATCTACCACTGGTTGGATATTTTCACACTTGTCGACGCAAATGCCACAATGGATTCAATGGTTAATCGCAATAGGATTTCTATTCACTTTCTTCATTGTAATGGGCTGGATTGCAAAACATTTCCATCCATTCACTAAGATAGCGAAGAGATTGCCTCTGCTAAAGCACATCTATAAAGAGCAGAATGACCTGAGCGACAGTAATTGCCCGGTTGTTTCTGTGAAGATCGGTGATCTGCTATTAATAGCGCTCAAAGTAAATGAAATCCATTTGGGGCAAGAGCTTTATTACTTGCTAGCCATTATAAGCTCTCCAATGCCCATATCTGGATACCTTATACTTGCTTTGCCAGAAGCTGTGAAGCACACCAATCTAAGCTACGCAGACCTTGCTGTAATGACGACATCTTTCGGCTTTCGCCTTCCAGACAATAAAGAACTAAGGCATTGGCCTATTATCTCTCATGAGTAAAAAAATACTCATAAGAAAACAAGCGCCTCCGCTTCGTAGAGGCGCTTTATTCTTTTACTTTTCCTAATTTATATATTATTCTCCAATTTTCAGCAACTCAACTCTGAATATCAAAACAGCATTGGGAGGTATTGCTCCTGGCCTGCCTTGCTCTCCGTAAGCTAATTCCGAAGGAATAACAAGTTTTCTCTTCTCCCCTACTTTCATTCCAACAAGTCCTTGGTCCCATCCAGCTATAACTTTTCCGGCGCCAAGAGTAAATGTGAACGGCTCGCCCTCTTCTCTCGCATCAAATTGAGTTCCGTCTTCTAATTCTCCTGAATAATATACAGACAAGATATCTCCTGCTTTTGCTTCTTCGCCCTCGCCCTGCTCTAAAATAATTGCTTGCAACCCTATCTCTCTATTGTCTTCTAATTCTTCCATTTCTTTTAATAATGTAAAGCTTTGAGCCACTTGGTCAAACAAACTTTGGTATCTTTCCCAACCGTTCAACGCAGTGTTAAAAGTAATAAACCACATATCATTGCCATCACCTTTTACTATTACAATAAAGGCCTTAAAATTAGCTTCCTCCTGTTCTAGTTCGCCCTCTATCAAATAGGCCTCTCTTGAATTAATAATAATATTTTTTTCTGCAATTATCTCAATCTCAGTACCGCTTTCAATAAGCTCATTTTTTGTATACTCAACAAATTCTTCCATAGTTCTATTTGTAGCGCTTTCATAAGCAACAGCAAAATAGCTTTTAAATCCCATCTTTATAACTTCTGGATCTTCGTTTTCCTCGTCCAAATTGGCAATCATAGCGGAGATTCCCGGTATGCCCCTTGTCTCCTCCCACCCATCTGGAATTTCAATTGAAAAATATTCTTTTGTTAAAATATTTTTCTCATTTGCTTCGTCTACTCCATTAACTTCTTTATCCTGCAAAAAGTAGAAAGCTAAACCAGTGCCAATTAAAATTATAATGCCAGCGATAATGATATTTTTATTCTGCATAAATGAATACTTCTTAATGATTATCTTACTATTGTGCCATTTTTTATACTTTGATTCAAGCCCTTTTCTGACCTATCAGCTAATTCTTCTAAAAAGATATTTGCCTCTCCTATGTCCATCCAATTTGGTTGACCTAGTGTTATCTGGACAGGAAAAAGCTGAAATGTTTTTGTTTTTTTGCCTAAACAAAGTTTAATTGCCAGCCCTTGCTGAGTTTCCTCTGAAAAGTGCTGGTCAAAAACAAAGTTACCAAGTGAATAAAAAATCAATTTCCCCTTATACTCTTCAATATTCTGAACCACATGTGGATGATGACCAATAATTAAATCCGCTCCATTATCAATTAGCTTATGGCTAAGCTCTTGCTGGGCTGGAGAATTACTAAGATTATACTCAATGCCCCAATGAATACTCACAATTAAAAACTTGTCAGGAAACTTTTCTTTAATAAGTTTTAGATTGTCTATGACCTGCTCGTCAGAGCAGTTAAATGTAAATGTCTTATTAACAGCGAAAAAAACTACATTATCCTTTTCAATTACAAATTCCTCTAAGCAATTTATTGTATCTCCTACGGGTAAAATACCTACATCTTTTAAAAAACTTCTTGTGTGCTCTAAGCCGGAATTGCCCATATTCAACGAATGATTATTAGCCAAAGAAAAAACATCAAATCCAGCGCTTGTAAGAACTTTTAATGTGCTTGTGCTAAAAGCGAATTTTAATGAATTGCTTGAAAAATTTTTAGGATATTCCACAATTGGGCCTTCTAAATTGCCAAAAGTTATATCTGCTGTTTTTAAAAAATCGCTAACTTTTTCCAATGAATAATAAATATTATTATTTTGCTTGGAATAGTATTCAACTCCTCTGTCAAACATCATATCTCCAACAAAAATCAAGCTTAAAGCACAATATTCTTGCTCAATGTTCTCTATCGCATTTGAGAAGATACTTGAAATATCAGCTCTAAAAAAATTGAAATCTCTATTTTTTAAAAATGATATATCTTTATTTATATTTTTTATTATTAAAAAACCGATACTCAAAATCAAGCAGAGGCCTAAGAATATAATAAATATTTTTCTAATCTCTTTTATAGCTGACATGAATTTAAGTGATATAAATAAGAAAAATCTTGATTTTCAATCTCTATCTCCCACTCTGCTATTGTTTTTCCATTTAATTCATTTATACCAAGTGCCTTCATTCCGTTAACAGTCATCATTTTAATAACCTCTCGCACAGATAAAAGTGATGGATTATGATTAACACCCTTCTGAATCAAGGTGGCAAATTTCCCTGCTTCCCAAATATCCAGACGGTTGGAACTGGCTGGACCATCTGTTCCTAAACATATTAAAACATTTTTCTCAATCATTTTTGAAATTGGAGCAATGCCAGACCCAAGTTTTAAATTACTCAATGGACAGTGAGCCACGCTAACTTGCTTTTTGCTTAATATTTCTATATCTTGATTATTAAGCCAAACGCAATGGGCAAGCAAAGTTTTTTCATCTAAAATCCCCAAATCATCTAAGTATTGAACTGGAGTTTTGTTATGATTTTTTAAACAATCATCAAGCTCTTTCTTAGTTTCAGCGCAATGAATCTGGTAAATAGCATTATATTCTCTGGCTAAGTCCTTTGCTTTAACTAAATTATTAGCAGAAACCGTATAAATCGCATGAGGAGCCACGGAAACTTTTACTAAATTATGATTTTGATATTCTTTTAATAAATTCTCAGCAATTTCAATGCCCTGCTCAAAATTTTCATAACTGTGAGGAGAATCTACGAGTACCGGACCAATCATAACAGGCATATTCTCTTCTATCGCTGCTTCAGCCACTTGGTCTGAAAAAGAATACATATCAACAAAAAAAGCAATTTTGTTCTTTTTCATTTCCTGAATTGCCTTTTTGGTTTCATTATAAACCATCTCTGGATTAACCTCTTTTTTCTCTATAGGCCAAATATGATTCTCCAACCATTCCTGCAAAGGCAAATCTTCTGCCATGCCCCTAAATGGAAACATTGCAGCATGGCAATGAGCATTAACTAAAGGTAAATTAAAATCTTTAATCATAGATATAATCTAAAAAAGAAAAAATAACAAGTAAAACAAAAGACCAAGTTCTATAATCCAGCCCCATTGATATTCGTGCTGTATTTTTCTATGGAAATCAAGCATAAATGGTTTTATAATTTTTACTTTCCACAACCAGTCAATCAATAAAAACATATCTGGGAGTATTGCAAAAAAGATAGCCCCTGAAAAAATCCAGACCGATGAATGGCCTGTTCCAAAAACTAAATAGAAAAAAATAAAAATAATTGAAAGCAGAATATCAATTATTGTTTCAATAAATATTCTTTTTAAGGGCTTATAATGAGGAATAGAATCCAATAGAAAATGTCCTATAAATATAGCGAGAAATAAAACTAAAGGATTATTGAAAATCCCTAATAAAAAAAGACCAAATGCTATATGAATGATTAAATGCATTAATAAATATTAATTTAAATTTATCTATTTATTTTACCAAAAAATACTAGGTTTTCATAGATCAAAAAAACCCCTACAAAACAAGGGCTTTCATACGGATGTAAATAGGGGGGAAGTCGGACTTCCCCCGGATTTCTCTAAAAAACTAAAATTAACATTTTTTAATAATCTCAAACCCCTCTTCTATTGAATCAACTAAATGAAAAATTTCTAAATCTTCTTTTTCAATAGCTTTCTGCTTTCCATAAACTTCTTGCTCTATCCAATCAAACATTGGTTGCCAGAATTCTTTGCCTATAACAACAATCGGAACTGGTTTAGCAAGCTTTTTGGTTTGAATTAAGGTTACCATTTCAAAAAATTCATCTAAAGTGCCAAAGCCACCAGGGAAAAAGACATAGGCCTTGGAAGCAAAAGAAAGCATAACTTTCCGAGTAAAAAAATGATGAAACCCGATTGGCTTATTAACATAAGAATTCATTCTCTGGCCATCAGGCAGTTCAATATTAATACCAATAGATTCACCGCCTGCCTCAAAAGCTCCGCGGTTAGCTGCTTCCATAATTCCAGGACCTCCGCCTGTAATCACTCCATATCCTGCTTCAGCTAAAAGTTTTCCCAACTTTCTTGCTTCTTTGTAATAAGGATTATCAGGAGAAAAACTGGTTGAACCAAAAATGGTAATAGTTTTTTTAAAATCAGCAATAAAATGAAAACCTTCAACAAATTCTGCCATAATTCTAAAAATTCGCCATTGAAATGTTTCTCTAAAATCTTGTTGAGTGGGTGGCAATTTCGGGTCAGGAAATAAATTTATTGCTTTAGCTTTTTTAATCTCTTCTTTAGATAAATTTTTCATAAGTTTTGTTTAACAATTTTAACTCCTGAACTAGTTCCAATAATATTTGCTCCGGCCTTAACCATTAATTTAAGGTCTTCCAAGCTTTTAATTTTAGCAGACGCCTTAATTGAAAGACCTGGCGCTGCTTTTGCCATAATCTTAAGATGTCTTGCTTTTTCTTTTAATTCCCTGTTTTCTAAAGGATCTTTGTCAGTAGCTGTTTTAACACAAAAAGCTCCAGCTTTTTTAACAATTTCTGATGCTTTTTTTATTTCTTCATCAGTTAAAAATCCAGAACCAATAATTACTTTTGTTGGTAAAATTTTACAAATTGCTTTTAAGTCCTTTAAAATTTTATCATATCTCTCATATTTTAAATCTAAGATATTCATTACTACATCCAATTCATCTGCTCCATCTTTTTTAGCTTTTAAACAAATCCTTTTTCTTTCGTTATGAGAACTCTGCCCCATTGGCGGATCTATCAAAACAATCACCTTCATTGAAGTTCCTTTTAATTCTTTTTTAACTAAGCTCACCCACTTTGGCCTCACATCAACACCACGAAAACCATATTCTATCGCCTCTTCGCAGGTTTTCTTAATATCTTGGGCCGTAGCATCCATCTCTATATTAGTATGGTCAATAAGTTTTGCAATATTCATATTTTTATAGATCCCCACGGCTAAAGCCGTGGTGCTCTTTTTCGCCTTGTAACAAATTTTTGCCTGATGGCAAAAATTTGAACATCGTATCGCTTCAACCACGGGCAAACCCGTGGTTTCCGCTTTCTTGAAATAAACTAATTATCTATTATACTACAAAAACAAAAAAAGAAAAAATCGCTAAAAAGCAATTTCTTATCCCCATTATATGTAAATGGTGTAGATGTCAAACATCTACATTACACATCTACATTACATCTACATTTTTATTCTTTGGCTTTCCATATTTAAAACCTGTGGCGATTAAGTAAAATTCTCTGCTATGCTTTCTCACAGCATTAGGACGGAAAGGTTTGGTAACGGAAAATAATGTTTTAATTTCTTTTAAAAATTCGTCTGTCCCCTCTCCTTCAAATATTTTACAGAGAAAATTCCCGTTTAATTTTAAAGCTTTCTGAACAATCTCTAAAGAGGTTTGAGCTAATTCTAATGACTTAGCCACATCAATAAAGTGAATACCCGAAGTTCCCGGCGCTGCATCAGAAACAATCACATCAAATTTTTTCTGAAAAAAATCTGCACATTCTCTTATGTCCTTCTTAATAAACTTCATATTATCTTTAAGAATGATTTTTGGTTCCTCAAGGTCAACTCCAATTACATTTCCTCTCCTGCCTACTTTCTCGCTAAGATAAAGCATCCAAGAGCCAGGCGAACATCCAATATCCAAGACAGAATCACCTGGTTTTATAATCCGATATTTTTTATTGATCTCTTTTAATTTATAGACCGAGCGAGCTGGATAATTTTCTTCCTTAGCTCTTTTAGAATAGAAATCATCCTGTCTTATGTCTTTTGCTGGTTTCATTTTATTTTTTTATTTACTCATTTAGGAATCATTATTCTTAGTTTATCAAAAAAACGCCCTTTTGGCGATTTTTTTGACCCCTCTCGGTCGCAAGAACTGTACACATGCCTACTCGCACTGAGCTTGGCGAAGTGCTCATCTATCAGGACTATTTATGAACTAATCTGTTTCCTGACAACTCTAATGCGTCTGGATAGAAAAGAAGCTCCCCTGCTAAAAACACAGGGGAGAATTAATCATCCGGGACCAAGAACAGTTCGTTCTGCCGGACGAAGCCGAAAAGGAGATTCCTCAGGTAAGAATTGCTAAGTTGGCTGCGGTATTGCAGGACAGCTTCCTGTTTCACATCCATGATTTCCTGAGAGAGCATAAATCTCCTCCAATTTTGGCCAATGACAATCATCCGGAGAGACGGCAAGAGATATCCATCCGAGACGAGCCCCCTTGGATTAGGGAAATGATTATCGTGGATAAAGTATTGGTAAAGTAAGACATCTGTTTCTTCTGCTATTGATGCAACCAACACTCCTGTGATTTTGTGGTCAATATGCCGATCCTCGGGGTGTGGCGCGACAATAACATCTGGCTGGATTTGAAGAACGATTTCAACGAACCGTGCCCTAATTTCATTCGGATCCTGATTTTTTAGAAGACCATCCCCATAGCCGAGAAAAAATAGATTTTCCTCTGGCACACCCAAGATGTTAACGGCCTCCCTAAACTCTTGATAACGCTTGAGCTCCATTCCCTTATTGTTGCCGTCAGTAACTAGAACAACCCAAACAAATGCCCCTGACTCTATGCTCGCAGCGATATACCCTCCCGCAGCGATAGTCTCATCATCAGGATGAGGCGTAAAAACGAGAATCCTCTCCCCAGGAGCAGTCATTTTAAGCTCGCCAATAATGTGGATTACAGCTTGTGGTAGGGACTCGAAATACCAGCTGTAGAAAACCCACGAGACGAGTAATATTCCCAAAGGTAAAAGAAAAATCGCTATCTTTCTCTTTTTTCTACTCCGCCGAGGCGAAGAAGGAATATCCGTCTGTCTGTTCTGAGGCCTCCATCTACGGACTATGTTCTTTCCAAGGGACAAAAGAGTAAACACTGTTCCAGATGCTGCCAGGATAAGACAGGCAGACAGCAACCCTTCTCTTGGATTATCATTTGCCACCTTAAGGATGCAAACCAGCCCAAGGACTATGAGCGTCGCTGAGAAAACTCGCCATAGCCAACGGCCCATTCCAATTAGAGATGCCCTTCTTTCTTTCAGCCATTTCCCAATAATGAATTTTGAAATGTGCATTTTCCCTCCCTGTGGAAACATATTGACTTTCAATTTATTATAATACTTTCTCAGAATTTGTCAAAAAAAACTGCCTTTCGGCAGTTCTGACACTCCTAAGTCGCC
>Ga0180732_1000809_pt1 | contig 22829 bp, 21 predicted proteins | sample KR11_01MetaG_FD_148674 | JGI IMG/M metagenome (GOLD analysis project Ga0180732, IMG submission 148674) | Groundwater microbial communities from the Olkiluoto Island deep subsurface site, Finland - KR11_0.1 MetaG | ecosystem: Environmental > Aquatic > Deep subsurface > Groundwater | place... | reverse complement strand
TCTGTGGATTTAGAAACAGAAAACTATTCTTATGGCAAAGGCAATTTTGCTGTGAGAAATGTAGCAAAGAACTCCCAAGAGATTACAATTCTGCAATAAATATATTGGCTAGAGGCAAGGAACTTGCCTCGCTGGAGAAAGCTTCCAATACTGGACAATTAGTTCAGCAAGTAGCATCTATGAAGGCAGAAGCCACAACCTTAAAATGAAAAGCATTTTAGGTTATGGTAGTTCACTAATGGAATATTGCTTATTTGAGATTTTTCCTTGAGAAATAGCTTTTATTATGTGAACCTCCACACAAAACTTTTTCCATAAACTTCTTTTAAATATGCCTGATAATTATCTCCTCGAACAGATAATTTTATTTCAGGTTACTTATAATGCTTAATAGGTTTTCTTTAGCTTGCCATACAGCAAGCTGGGGGGTATAACGATAAATTAATCCAGGGTTTATGTTAATTTAATTTGCAAGTGTTCGGTAGAAAATAATTAATAGAGATAGGTTTATATATGTATAAATTTTCTGAGACTAATGGCAGGATATGTATGCAAAAACTGCGGTTTTAAAACTGAGATGAGAACAGAAACTTGCCCGTACTGCGACAAAAATGGGCTGGAAAAAGAGAAAGATGCAGAAGAGTTGTTGAGCAGTTTAGAATAAATATTATAGAAAAGTTAGTGAAATTGAATTTTTACAGAGTCCAAAATGTCTGAAAACAATCTGAATGAAGATAGAATTATTGAAGAAAGAAAAAAGAAGTTTAAAGAGTTTTTCATTAAGAAAAATTTCTGGGTGTTTCTAGCTTTAATAGTTTTGGTAATTTTTGGAATCTACCTCAGAAGCATGCCTATGCAGAATCACGGAGGAAACCCTGGATTGTGGGATATTACTACTAACACTTGGACACTGGGGCCGGATTTAGACCCCTTCTTGTTCTTGAGATATGCCAAAGAGATGATAAACGGGGATTTCTCAAGAATTGACACAATGAGAAACGTTCCATTGGGTTTTGATACAACTACTGAACTGCAGATGGTCTCGTATATGATTGTCTGGACTTACAAGATATTTAATTTATTTGGGAGTTACAACGCAGATTTTGCAGGAGTTGTTATGCCTGTGCTTTTCTTTGCGCTCACGATTATTGCTTTCTTCTTATTTGTTAGGGAGGTTTTTGTTAGGAAAGATGAGAAAACTCTAAAAGCGAATCTCATTGCAATTATCTCAACTTTATTCATGATTGTGATTCCAGTTTTTATATCCAGAACTATTGCGGGAATTCCTGAGAAAGAGTCTGTGGGGTTCTTTTTTATGTTCTTATCATTCTACTTATTTTTAAAAGCATGGAAATCTGAAAAACTAAGAACTTCTTTAGTGCTTGGTGTTCTTGCTGGAATCTCTACTGCTCTTATGGGGCTTACGTGGGGAGGTGTTTCGTATATTTACGTAACTATTGCAATCTCCTCTCTTATTGCTTTTGTTCTGAATAAAATTCATAAGAAAGAGACTATTGTTTACGGCTCCTGGCTCCTGGTTTCAATTGTGTCTACTCTGATGTTTACTAATAGGTTTAGTCTGAAGGGATTTTTAACTGGGATGGACACGGGGCTTGCTTTTTTTGTTTTGTTAATATGTTTGGCCCACTCTTTGATATGGAAGACAAAGATTTCTAAAATAAAGATAATAGAAAAGTCAAAATTACCTAAGAACATAATATCAATTATCTTTGCAATATTGGCTGGAGTATTGCTTGTCTCAATTGCACTTGGCCCAACTTTCTTAATTGAAAAAGCAAGTGCATTTAACCAGATTATGTTCAAGCCCATAACTGGCAGGTGGAGCATGACTGTTGCTGAAAACAGGCAGCCATACTTTACTGAGTGGGGTTCTAGTTTTGGGCCGTTTATTAAAGGAATTCCAGTTATGTTTTGGTTATTCTTTTTTGGAAGCGTGTTTTTATTCAGAGTTATGTTCTCTAGGATAAAGAGAAAAGATGCGTGGATTTTAACTGCGTTGTATGTTCTCTTCTTTTTTGGATTGGTTTTTTCGAGATACGCGCCCCATCCTGCTATGATGGACGGGGAAGGAATTGAAAGCAGGATATTTTACTATGGAAGCGCATTGCTCTTGATTGTTGGAGTGGGGTACTATTATCTTAAGTATCGCAAAGAGCAAAATGATGATTTTGAAAAGATTGACTTTGAGTTTTTATTCTTGTTTGCACTGTTTGTGCTATGTTTATTCACTGCCAGAAGCGCAGTAAGATTAATCATGGTTTTAGGGCCTGTTGCCCCGATTTTTGCAGTGTATCTTGCGTTTTTCTCAATTGAGAGGTTTAAGAAGAGCAAGGATGAAGTGGGAAAAATAGTTCTAGGAATTATGGCTGTTTTAGTGGTTATTTTGATTTTGTTTAGTTTTTACACATTTTACCAGCAGAGCAAGGGTGATGCCTATAACTACGTCCCTAATTATTATACAATTCAGTGGCAAAAAGCAATGGAATGGGTGAGAAATGAAACTCCTGAAAATGCTGTTTTTGCGCACTGGTGGGACTATGGGTACTGGGTTCAGAGTATTGGAAACAGAGCGACTGTGACTGACGGAGGAAACGCGATGCTATACTGGAATTATCTCACGGGAAGACTGGTATTAACAGGAGATAATCAAAAAGATGCATTGGAATTCTTGTATAATCATAATGCGACTCATCTTTTAATTGACCCGACTGATTTAGGAAAGTATGGTGCGTTTTCAAGTATAGGGAGTAATAAGAACTTTGACAGGATTTCTTCTGGGCCAAGCACTATGCTTCTTGATATTAAAGAGAGTCAGGAAACTAAGAATGGCACTTTAAGAGTTTACAAAGGTGTTAGTGGAATCGAGGAAGACATTGTATATGATTCAAATGGTTCGCGTGTTTTCTTACCATCCCAAGACAGCGCAATACTTGGAATAGTTGTTGAGGTTTCTCAGGAAGGTAATCGCACAAGTTTCTCCCAGCCAGAAGCAGTTTTTTATTCACAGGGAAAACAATTAAGACTGCCTGTAAGATATGTTTACTACAACCAAAAGATGACTGACTTTGGTTCTGGCTTGGAAGCAACAGCCTATGTTATCCCCAGAGTATCTCAGAATTCAATAGACAATCTGGGAGCAGTGATGTATATCTCTCCAAGACTTATGAGAGGGTTACTCTCGCAGATTTACATTTTAAATGACCCTTTTAACAACTTTCCGAATTTCAAACTCTCCCATTCAGAGCCCAATGTTTTCGTTGATAGTATAAGAAATCAGGGATATGCCCTTGAAGATTTTGATTATATTGATGGAATAGGGATGACTGGGCCGATAAAAATCTGGAGTATTCAGTATACTGGCGGGGAAGAATTTAAACCAGAATATTTAGATAATGACCCTTCTAAATATCTTGACTGGCAGTTGTAGATGATATTTCAAATGGTCAAGAGTTTTGCGAAAATAGCAGGAATAAAGGTTCTGTAAAGATAGCGGGTGACGCTATAACTTTCCCGACGAAAACGCCTTTTCAAGGCATTTTTGGGCATAGCCCTATTTCCAGGGGTAATAATTTCCATCACCTTTTAAGTTAACAGAATCGTAATAAATAAGATTTAAAAGCATTAGTTTCTTTTCTTTTTAATGGATGCAATATTGTTATTTCCCGTATTAATCAGCTTTTGCGCAGTACTTTTCATCTTGCCTAGATGGATAGGCAAGGCAAAAAAGATTGGGCTAGTTTGGGAAGATATGAATAAGTTCAACAGGCCAAAGAATATTGCTGGCTCCGGGGGTCTGATTGTTATTTTGGGATTTATTCTGGGGGTATTGTTTTATATATTCTTGAAAACATTCTACTTTGACAATCCTATCCAGGTTGTGGAGATTTTTGCACTTACAACAAGTGTATTAATACTTGCAGTGATTGGGTTAGTTGATGATTTATTAGGATGGTGGCACGGGGGCTTAAGCAAAAAATTTAGGCTTTTTTTATGTATTTTTGCGGCGATTCCTTTAATGGTAATAAATGCAGGAAATTCATATGTCAGTATCCCTTTTCTTGATGGGACAAATCTGGGATTGATGTATGCGTTGATTATAATCCCTTTGGGTATTGTTGGAACTTCAACTACTTTTAATTTTTTAGCAGGTTATAACGGTCTGGAAGCAGGACAAGGAATATTGATACTTGGAGCATTAAGCATTGTAGCGTACCTGACTGGCCAAGCTTGGCTAGCGTTAATAGGGCTATGTCTAGTATTCGCACTTATTGCATTTTTGTTTTTTAATAGATTCCCTGCAAAAGTTTTCCCAGGGGATGTGCTAACATATCCTGTTGGGGGGATGATTGCAATAATCGCGATATTCGGAAATATAGAACAAATTGCTATTTTCTTCTTTGTACCCTATATATTAGAAGTCTTCCTAAAAACAAGGGGGGGGCTAAAAAAGCAATCATTTGGAAAGCCGAATAAAGACGGGAGCTTAGAAATGAAGTATAATAAGATTTACGGACTGGAACATATGGCGATATGGTTTTTGAGAAAGGTTAGGGGAAGAGCAACTGAGAAGGAAGTCGTGTACATGATTTATGCATTCCAGATAGTTGTAATCGTAACTGGGCTTTTGATATTCAGAGAAAATATTTTTTAAAATGATAGGGAGATTTAAGAATTTAGGAAAAGATGAGCTTGTGAGGGGAAGTTTTATTCTTTTGGCTGTGATAAGCATATTCAATATTCTTAATTATATCTTCCAGATGTCTATGGCAAGACTTCTTGGACCGGCTGATTACGGAATTCTGGCGGTTTTAATGTCTATTGTTTATATTTTCGGAATCCCCAGCGAAGCAATTCAGACAGTGATAGCTAGATATACCAGCAAGTTTGGAATAAAAAAGGAAAATGGAAAAATAAAAGACCTTATGTATAGAAGTTTGAAAAAATTATTTTTATTTTCAGTTATAGCATTCATAGTTTTTACAATTCTGAGCATATCTTTGTCAAAGATGCTGAAGATAGATTTCTGGCTTTTGGCTTTAACAGGATTGTTTATATTTTACTTGTTTAGTGTGCCGGTTATAAGGGGCATATTGCAAGGGAAAAAAAGATTTTTGGGTCTTGGATTAAACATGGTTGTCGAATCGTTTGGCAAGGTAGTATTCTCTATTCTCTTAGTATTGCTCGGCTGGAAAGTTTATGGCGCCATAACTGGGCTGGTGATAGGAGGCGTTGCTGCATTTATACTTGCATTTATGAGCGTTAAGGATATTATATTCACTAAAATAAAAAGAAACCAAGACTTAAGTGGAGCATATAGATATAACCTTCCGGTCCTCATAGGAATTACGTCAATTGTTTTAATCTACAGTTTGGATGTCATTTTAGCAAGAATTTTTTTTAATCCGGAGTTAGCTGGAAAGTATGCGCTTGTGTCTTTGATTGGAAAGGTTATTCTTTTCTCAAGTTTTGCAATAAGCAAAGCAATGTTTCCGATAGCATCTGAAAACTTTGAAAGGGGCAGGAAAACAAGCAGTATTTTAAAAAAGTCTATCGTCCTCATTTTGCTGATTTCAGCAGTCATGCTATTTCTATGCTTTTTTATACCTGAGAACGTTATTAGAGTGATTTCATTAGGATCCTCGCAGTATGTCAGCGCCTCGGACATATTGTTCTTTGTGAGCTTGGCATTTTCATTTACAGCTCTTACGAATGTAATTATTAATTATTCTCTTTCTATTAATCGCATACGTCGATCTTCACTAACCCTGTTGGTCTTTGTGATAATGGAAGTTGTTTTATTGAGTATTTTTAATTCGAATTTGAGGGAGTTTGCAATTTCTTTGCTTGTGGTAAACTTTTTGATGTTTATTTATAGTCTCTGGCTTATAAAAAATGAAATTTTCAATAATAATTCCTGCACATAACGAAGAGAAAAGAATGGGCAAGATGAAAACTCTTGAAGAATACGGGAAATTTTTTGAAAGACTTAAAAAAAGCAGAGAGATTGATGATTTTGAAATTTTAGTGGTTCTAAATGACTGCAAAGACAAAACCATTGATGTTGTAAAGCAAGCTGAGAAAAAATTCGCGGATATCAGGCATATGGAGTTTGAACTGGGGGGCAAGGGGTTTGCCATAATTAAAGGATTCAAAAATGCGCTTAAAAGAGATTTTGATGCAATAGGTTTTGTTGATGCAGATATGGCTACCCCTCCTGCGGCTTTTTATGAGTTAATCAAGCAAATTGAAAAATGCGATGCTGCGATTGCTAATCGATGGGATAAGAAATCTAGTGTCAGGAGAAGCTTCGGAAAGTGGGTTAGAAGCCGTGGTTTTAATATTCTGATTCGGGCTTTGTTCTTGTTCCCATACAGAGACACACAGTGCGGAGCTAAGGTATTTAGAAGGAAAGTTATCGAAGAGGTCTTGCCTTTATTAGATGTGACAAAATGGGCTTTTGATGTGTGTTTGTTGTACTGGGCAAGAAAGAAGAAATTCTACATACAAGAAGTTCCCACCATCTGGGAAGACCGAGAGGGCTCAAATATAGGATTAAATTTCAGAAAAAGCCTTAAAACCTCAATACAAATGGCTACTGCGGCAGTAAGACTAAGAATTATTAACTCTCCTTTTAAAAAAATGGTTAAGTTGTACGATCTGCTGCCTGAGAGAGTAAAGATGCATCATTAGTTTACGTACAGCGTATTTAATACGAAAAGTATTAAAAGCGAGATACATGAAGAAAACTATGAGAATATTAGTAACTGGCGGATTGGGATTTATTGGAAGACATTTAGTTAGAGAACTTGTCAATAAAAACCATGAAGTTGTTGTGATAGACAACCTTCATCATAATCAAAAAATTGAATGTTTTTCATTTGGCAGAAATATTAAGTTTGTTTTGGGGGATATCAGAGATTTAGCGCTTTTAGAAAAAGAGTTGTGTGGAATAGAGATTGTTTTTCATTTAGCAGCACTTTCAAGCATAAAAGATGCCTGCGAAAATCCTAAATATTGTTTTTCGACAAATGTTACGGGAACCTTTAATGTGCTGATGGCGGCACTAAAGAATAAAGTGAGAAAAATTATTTTTACTTCTTCGAGAGAAGCATATGGCAATGCAAAAAGCCTCCCGGTCAAAGAGGATGCTCCGCTCAACCCAGCGAATATATACGGTGCTTCAAAGGCATCTTGTGAGCACTTCTGCAATGTTTTCAGAAAGAATTACAAAAGGAACATAACTGTTCTTAGACTTACTAATGTTTATGGTCCAGATGATCCTGGAAGAAATAGGGTTATTCCTACCATACTCAGAAAAATAAAGAATGGAGAAGACATAACAATCAACGGGGGAAGTCAGATCCTAGACTTTGTTTGGATTGAAGATGTTGTTAGAGTTTTAGTTGAGAGTATTGACAAAAGAGATAATGAAACTCTAAATGTTGGGAGTGGAAGAGGAATCTCAATAAAGGACTTAGCGGAGAAGATTATAAAATCTTCAAAAAGCCATGTAAGACTGATAAAGGCTCCAAAGGTGAGTAATGAAGTTGAGAAATTTGTTGCGGATATATCTAAGATGAGAATAAAACCTTTCCCGCTAGAGGAGGGATTGAAGATTATGTTCAAAGAATATAAAGTAGTATCTTCAAACGCCTGTGAAATTACAGAGAACGAGAATATATAAATTTAAAAACAGGAACTAGCATTAGACAATATGAAACCTGAGTTTTCTTTTGTTATCGCTGTTGCCCCCTACAGAAATGCGGAAGTAATTAAAAGCTTAAATCAGTTGGACTACCCAAAAAATAAGTTTGAGGTGATAATTGAAAGGGGGCTAAATCCGAGTGATAATCGAAACAGGGGGGCTAAAAAAGCGCGGGGAAAGTTTCTTGCGTTTATTGATGACGATGCAATTGTAGACAAAAAACTGCTTAAAGAGGCAAAGAAGTTCTTTGACGAGCATGGATGCGTGGATATTGTTGGGGGTCCGCAAATGACTCCTCTAGACGAAAGGGGATTTGCGAAAATTTCAGGTTATGCATTAGCTTCTAAGTTTGGAGGATGGGAAACTGCCAACAGGTATTCTGGCAAAAAGGTCATTCTAAATGCTGAAGAGACAATGTTAACCTCTGCTAATTTATTCTGTAAACGAGAGGTAATGAAAAGACTGCAATTTAATCCAAAGCTGTGGCCTGGAGAAGATTCTAAGTTTATTGAGGACGCCAAAAAAATTGGAATGAGTGTAGCATATTATCCGGGAATAATTGTTTATCATAGAAGACGCGATTCTTTAGGGAAGTTAATAAAACAGATATACTCTTATGGAAAAACCAGACCCGAAAAAGAGAGTATTAAGGAAACTTTAAAAATGCCATTTTTTATAGTGCCCAGTTTATTTTTGATTTATCTAATTGCTCTTTTTTTGCTTTCGGTGCCATTAACAATTACTGGAGTGAGTATAGGGGTTCAAAACACCATTTACAGCAAAACTTTTGTGTTTTTCTCTATTCCTTTGGTGTTTTATTTCATCTTAGATTTTTTGTTTTCGGGTGTTAATGCATTCAAAAGTAAAGATTTAAAAGCGCTTTTGGTTTTGCCTGCGGTTTATCCAGTGATTCATCTAAGCTACGGGTTAGGATTCTTTATAAGCTCAATTAAAAGATTACTTAAAAGATGAAGAAAATTTTGTTGGTGGAGCCAGGCGCAAAACATACAGTATACCCTCCGATAGGACTAATGCATCTTGCTGCAGTCTTGAGAAAAGATTATGATGTTTCAATAATAGATTACTCTGGGGGGGAGATATCTCATGATGTTGCGAGGAAAGATATTTTAAGCATCAATCCTGACTTGGTTGGTGTAAGGGTGCTAACTGGCCCACCAATTCCACGGGCAATATTAATCAGCAAGATTGCAAAAGAGCTGGGAAAAATAGTGGTTTGGGGCGGTCCGCATCCAACTATTCTTCCAGGGCAGACGTTAAAAGAAGAGTACATAGACTCGGTGGTTATCGGGGAAGGAGAGCATACTTTCCTAAATCTTTTGAGATACTACTTTCATAATAAGAAGGAAAAGCTTGAAGGGGTAGGAATTAAGATTGAAGGAAAGATAAAAATATTTCCTGCCTCCAAGCATTATGTAGATCTTGAGAAACTGCCTCTTCCTGCGTGGGACATTGTTAAAAACCTGGACAAGTATTTTCCTAATAAAAGAAACAATGTGCTCCCGATAAGTACTACAAGGGGATGTGCATTCAAATGCGGGTTTTGCCATAATAGCAATAAAAATGTTAAAGAGTACTTGGGATGCTATCGAATTGCAAATCCTGAGAGGGCGATTAAAGAGTATAAGTTTGTACAGAGCCTTGTCAAGCATAAGATAGAAATCTTGGATGTTGGAGAGGACTTACATTTAGTTTCTGAAGATTATGCAAGGAGATTCTGTAAGACTTTAAGAGACAGCAAACTCGGACTCAGATGGTATACTGCTGCAAGGTATCAGACGCTTACTAAGGAAATTATTGAGATGATGGCAGATTCTGGATGTATCCGGATTCTTTTAGGGGTTGAATCCGGTTCAGAAAGAATTCAGAAAATGAATAACAAAGTTATTGATTTGAAAAGAGCCATAGATGCTGCAAGTATGCTGAGAAGAAGAAAGATATTTGTGACAAATGCGTATATATTTGGGCATCCCACGGAAAGCGAGGCAGAGTTAAACAAAACTCTAGAGTTTATAAGAAAAATACCTGCGGATGAAAATCTAATTCAGCTTTATCGCCCTATGCCCGGCACACCCTATTTTGACATTTGTGTTGAAAAAAATAAATTTAAGGTGCCTGAAAAATTGTATGAGTGGGGGGGGTTTGGAGTTCTTGGACATGATGTAAATGTATCTGAAATTCCTACAAAAGTTTTATTCTCGGCTTTTTACAGAACAAATGCATGGCAGCAAATTAAATATCTATTTAACCAGCAGAGATTTTATCTGCGAAACAGAATGATTCAGCAGTTTTTTAATAACTTCATGAACAATCGGTTTACGTTTAAACTAAAGGAGTACCTTGAGAACAAATGAAAGTTGCTTTAGTTTCGCTCCCAAAAAATGAATTTAGATATCCCCCAATTGGGCTTTTAAGAATAGCAACTTACATAAAAAATAACGTGAGGGATATAGAAGTCAGACTCATTGACAACACATTTGAAGATATTTATCATGAAATAGATAGTTTCAGTCCGGATTTTATAGGAATTACTACCTTCACATCGTATTATCAGGAGGCCATAGACTTTGCTAAAATAATCAAATCAAAAAAATCTGTTAAGATAATAATTGGGGGGCCACACATAACTACCCTGCCAGAATCTTTTAATAAAATTTTTGATTTTGGGATTTTGGGAGAAGGTGAAGAAACAATTGTTGAACTTATAGATGCTTTAAAAATGAATAAAAATTTGGGTGAAATTAAGGGGCTGGTGTATTATAAAAAGGACAAGCTGATTGAAAATAAAGAAAGAGCGCTTTCTCCGGATCTTGATTCTGTTCATAAGATAAATTATAACTTTCTAAATAAAAGATATTTTGAAAAAAAGTTTATCCCAGAAATAGGTAATTTTGGAGTATCTTTAGGGATGATGACTTCAGTAGGTTGCCCTTTTAATTGCAGATTCTGTTCTATAAAAGCCTGTTGGAGAACAATCAGATTTAGAAAAATTAGCTCGGTTGTAGAGGAGATTAAGGATTTGTACTACAGATACGGAGTACGGCATATAGATTTTTTTGATGATTTATTTTCAATAAATAAAGTTCGACTTACAGAGCTTTATGAAAAATTGAAGAAAGAAGAACTACTGAATAAACTAACTTTTTCTTGTCAAGGTAGAGCAAATATGATAGATGATGAAATGTGTAAAATACTGAAAAAATTGAATATAAAAGCAATAACCTTTGGGTTTGAGTCTGGTTCTGATAAAGTGTTGAAGTATATAAAGAGTGATTCAAATATTTCAGTTAACATGAACAAGAATGCAATAGTCATGTGCAAAAAGTATCGTATTAACATTTTTGGGGTGCTGATGATGGGAATACCCACAGAAACTGTTGAAGATATGCAAAAAACTATATCTTTTATAGACTTCGCAAGAAAGATGGGTGCATTAAAGATTTGGACTCAAATTCTAGTTCCGTTGCCAGCTACTGAAATCTGGGAAATTGCTAAAAAAAGAGGAAAAATAAAAGATTATAATAATAATTGGAAAGATATAAATATACACAACAGAAAAAATCCACTCCTTCTGGATGAAAACGTTCCTTACGAAGACTTTCTTAAAAAATATGCTCTTGCTAAGAAGAAGTGTAGATTTTTTGTATACAGGCTGTTTTTAAAAACATTAATTAATAATCCCCTTACAATTTTTTATTTTACTAGGGAGGGTCTTTTTTATATTAAACGACTTTTGGAGTTCTTAAAACAATAACCAATTGAAATAGGACATTATCCATACTCAAATAAAAAAATGCATGGTAGATTAGACATCATAATTAAGAAATTAAGATTTTTATTAAATAGAGATTTAGCTTATAAAAAAATTAATGGGAAATTTGTATCCAAAAGCAAGATACCTTTATTAAAAATATGTAATGGCAAGGGGATTGATGTTGGTTGTGGGAGCAATAAGATAATTAATGATGTGATTGGTGTGGACATCTTCGGAAAAGGAGAAACAGGAAAATTTGGATGTGAAAAAGGAAGAACATCTAAGGCAGATATCAAAGCATCTGGTGATAATCTGTATATGTTTAAAGATAACTCCTTAGATTATGTTATCTCGCGGGACAATCTTGAACATTATATTGATTTTATCAAGACTTTGAAGGAATGGAATAGGGTGCTAAAACCTGGCGGAAAATTGGGGATTACAATGCCTAATGACGATGTTATTGATGTTATTAGCTTAGATAAAACCCATAAGCATGCATTTAATCCGTCTTCGCTTAAAAATGCCCTTGAAACAGTTGGGTTCAAAGTCCTGGAAAGGGGAATAACTATAAAAGGCTGGGGGTTTTATATGATATCTGAAAAGGCAAAATGAAAATTCTAATAACTGGCGGAACAGGGTTTGTCGGAAGCAACCTGACAGAAAGGCTGAAACGAAAGCATAAGATAGCAATTATCTCAAGAGAAATGAAAGTATTTAAAGGAATTAAAATAGTAATTAGAAACTTAAACAATCTTGAATCTGCACAAAAATTTTTTAAGAATATTGATGTGGTAATTCATCTGGCTTATTCAAAAAATAACTACGAAGAAAATATAATCATGACCCGGAATGTTATCAATGCAAGCAAGAAGTTTCATGTTAAAAAGATCATACTTCTCAGTTCAATGTCTGCAAAAAGGAGCCATCCGGATAGCTATGGGAAGAACAAAATAGAAATAGAGCAGATTATAAAAGAGTCTGGAATTAATTACACTATCTTAAGGCCAAGCATCATCTATGGCCCGGGGAGCAAGAGTTTTGATTTTATTATTGAAAAGATAAAAAAACTGCCATTTGTTCCGATTATGGGCAGTGGAAAATATTATATTTATCCTGTGAGCGTTGATGATGTTGTCTTTTCCATAGAAAGATGCCTGGATAATAAGAAGACAGACAGAAAAGAGTATGATTTGCCTGGTGGAGAAAGAATATATTTCATTGACTTAATAAATGAACTAAAAAAGAGCGCGGGCATAAACAAAAGAAATATAAAGATACCTCTTTCAGTTTGCAAGATGGTTTCCATAATATTTCCGAAAGTTATAAGCAGGGAGAATATAAATAATATGACTGAAAACAGTCTTGCGGATTTTAGAGATGCTAGAAAAGATTTTGACTATAATCCTGTGAAATTCTCGGAGGGTGTGAAAAATGGTCTCATATAAAGAGATAATGAAGAGCGCATTCGTTAGGAAACCCATTAGAAGTGTTATGAGCACATTCTCCACGTTTAGACATTCCCCAAGAGCGAGCCTGCCGTTCAAGCTTAAGATTGAAAGTTCTGCTGTGTGCAATCTTAGATGCAAGATGTGTCCCCTTCATAAAGGACTTAAAAGAAGCCAAGGGTTTCTAAAATTTGTTAATTTTAAGAAGGTATTTGACCAAATTAAACCTGCTTATCTCAATCTTACTGGAATTGGAGAACCATTCTTAAATCCAGAAATATTCAAGATAGTGAGACATGCAAAAATGAACAGGGCAATTGTAAAGTTTGATACAAATGCTATGCTTTTGGGCAAAGAGAATATTGATAAAATACTGAAAACCAAAATAGATGTAATATCCCTTTCTATAGACGGTACTGATAAAAAGAGCTACGAAAGCATAAGGATAGGGGGCAATTTCGAAAGTGTCAAGGCAAATGTGAAGAATCTTGTAATGGAGAGAAACTTAAGAAAAGCAAAAACTGAGGTGCATATGTTTTTTGTCCTTCAGGCAAAAAACATTGAAAAACTACCAGAGTTCATAAAACTTGCAGATGAATTGGGAGTGGACTATGTTTCTGGAAGTTTCGTTGTCAATCTGGGAAGTAATAAGAACAAGGAAAATAAAATTTTGGATTACAAAAGAAGCATTGATGGGATTGTAAGCGAGACACGAATTGCTATCAGGAATGCAAAAGCCAGAGTAGGTGTTAAGCCTTTGTTAGACTATCTATGCTCTCGGGATGATAAGAGATTTTACAATGAAGAGTCTCCTTGTTTTATGCCATGGTACTCTGTTTTTATAACTTGGGATGGGTGGGTGAATCCGTGCGATTTTTCATGCGATAATGAAATTGTATTCGGAAATGCGTTTAGACAACCATTTAAAGAAATTTGGAATAACGAAAAGATTAAAAGGTTCAGGATGCAGTTACTTGCCGATAGAAGAAGCATAAAGATATGCCGAGGATGTGGGGTGAATGAGAAGTATCTTGAGGAGGAATTCAAGAGAATAACTAATATCCCTTTCATGAAGTATATTCAGCATCAAAATGAACCAAGGATACCATCAAATGTTAAAACAAGAGACAAAGAAATTTAAAAATTAAACTAGGAGAAGCAAGGCAATTACCTCTGTACTTTAAATTAAGGGTATCCTTGCCTAATTTGTAATGAAAAAAAGCCTTCCAAAAATAAGCATAGTTATGCCGGTGTACAATGAAGAAGATAAAATAGAGAAATGCCTCAAAAGCATAAGAAATCAAGACTATCCCCAAGATAAAATAGAAATTGTTTTTGTTGATGACGATTCAACTGATAACACTCTAAAGCTCTCTCAGAAGTACCTGGTTAAGTATGTGCGGAATGGAAAGCACGACTATGACCTCGGAAAATCTCTGGGTATAAAGAATGCGACAGGAGAGTATGTAATGTTTATGGATGCCGACAATATTCTAACTAGGAAGGATTGGATAAAAAAAATAATCTCGCCATTGCTTGAGGATGAAAATATTGTTGGAAGCCAGCCATTATGGTTTAAGTACAATAAGAACGACGCTTTTTTTGATAGATACTGTACACTGTATGGAATAACTGATCCTCTTACTATCTATCTCTCAAAGAGAGATAGGCTAATGCTCTGGGAGAGAAATTGGAAGATTGGATTGATTGAAGAGAGAAAAGAGTATTTTATTGCAGAGTTTAATAAAAAAAACCTGCCAACAATCGGCTCTGTTGGCTTTACTATAAAAAAGAAGCTGTTGTTAAAGACAAACTATGATCCTTCATTTTCTCATCTTGACTGCATACAAGATCTGCTTAAACTAGGATATAATCGGTTTGCGATGGTAAAGTTAGATGTGATACACCTTCATTCGAAAAGTTTTTCAGATTTTCTGGGAAAGCTAGAGCGAAATTTAAAAATATTCATAAGAGATTTTGGAAAGAGGAGATACACTTGGGATGCCTCGTTCTGGAAGAAAAGTTATGCTGCTCTGGCAATGCTTACATTTGTTGTTCCTTTATATCATGCAGTGCGGGGATATTGGAAGGTACGTGATTTAGCATGGTTTGCTCACCCATTTATATGTTTCTCAGTCATCACAACTTATTTGAAGATGATTGCGTTGTGGAAGCTGGGTTTGAATAGTTAAGTTCGTATATAACAAGAAGGGGTTGTTGTTGCTGCGCATCTGAGAACCATGCCTTAACTGGCTTGAGTTGTTCTGGATGCTCTTGGGGATAAGAGTAAGTCCATTGCGGCACCCAAGGCTCAAATATAGAGATTACGAAGAATTTTGGTCTTAGTTTCTTTATTAATTCTGTAAACTCTTCGGAAGTATATGCTCGATTTAATTCAGGACTAAGAAAAGTGATTGCCTTTCTCTCTGAATAAAAGACAGTTTGTGTTAGTGATGCAGTTGCAATAATATCTGAAGAATTAGAGTTTGACTTCATCCAGAGAGCTGCCTCTTTTACTTGAGAATAGCTATCTATCTTTAATTTTATGATGTTGTCTGCATGTTTTAGTTGAAAATATGCTCCTGAAGACAACATGGCCAAGAGAAGCAATATTGCCAGTATCTTACTAATATCTTTGTTTATTAAAGAGTAAATTAAAGCGATTCCTTTAGCAGAGATGGCAAATATTCCAATGGACATAAGTATGAGCCATCTGTTTTCTCCGGTTCTCAAAAAGTAGATAAAGAAAGCGAGAGTAAATAATATACTCAGAAGCATAAAGAAATCTGCGTAGTATGTCTTGTCTCTTTTAAGAAGGAGAATATCCAGACTCAAAAACATGGGGATTAATGTGAGTAATCCCACAACAAAAAATATGAAAAATCCGAGCTCTGGATAATCATAAACTAAAGAAATAAGATTCCATCCAAGAGGGATACTTTGTATTCCCCCATAGCCTGATCTAAAAGCAAAAGCATTCCCGTAGTAGGCTTGGCTCCAAAGTAAATATGGAGAAATTGTTAAAACAAACAACAAAAGGCTTATCCAAACATTTTTATTTTTTAGGAATTTAAAGCGATCTGTTACAATCAAAAATAGAAAAATAAACACGCCGTACAGTATTCCTGTTAGTCTGGAAAGGAAAGACAAAGCCACAAGAGGGCCGATTAGCCAGATGTACCATCTTCCTTTGTTTAGGATGTATCCTTTCCATAAGCAAAAAAATGCAAGAATTCCAAATAAAAAGCCAATGCTATCTGTCCCGAATCTCATTGAGTAAAATAAGTGTATCCAGGATACTGAAAGAATAAATGAGGCTATTAAAGCAGTTTTCTTGTCATACATTTCTTTGATTAAGAAATAGAAAAAGAGCACTGAAAAGAAAGTAGGAATTATTTCTAAGATAAATTTTATGGGGATATCCGAGAATCCTGTTTTGTATAATAAAAAAGCAAGGAATGGGAATAATGGGGGTCTTTGGGGATTTATATCGTAAGAGATGTCAAAAGCCCACTTTTTTGCCGTGGACATGTATTCTGCTTCGTCCCACCAGAGTGTTTGAGATTTTGTAATTGAAAAATAGTACAAGAGAATTACTGCAGAGAAAACAAGTATCCCCAATAGTAGCAGGTTATGATTATCTTTAAGCCAAGTTTTAACTTTCTCTTGCCTTGAGCTGACATCATTTTCCATAAAAAGGAATATTACCTAATGTTTATAAACTTGCTTTATAACTCTGTCGAGGTAATATTTTGGGGATCTTGCAAAGAGCGCAAATATCTTTAGCGGATGAATCTTAAAAAATTTGAATATCATCTGGATTTTTAGTTTTCTTAGTTTTTTTCTTCCAAGAAGGAACAATCTCTTGAATTCTTCTTTGTCTATATCGTCATCCAGAAGAAGAGGATTTTCTAAATTGTGTGGTGTAAGCAAATTAAAGTTCATTTCTCCATCAACTTTCCCTCTTTGAATAGCTATTTCCCAAAAAGGGGTGTTTGGAAAAGGGGTGGAAATAAAACTCCAAATGTAATCTGCTTTGTTGTCTATTGCAAAGTCTATGAACTTGAGGGTTTTCCTCATGTCCTCGAGTTTTTCTCCGGGAGAGCCAAATATCAAACTGCCATAAACAGTAAACCCATATTTTTTGCAAAGAACTATTGCTCTTTTATTCATTTCTATGGTTACTGACCCAGACTTCAGCCAGTTTAGAACTCTCTCTGAACCTGATTCAAAACCAAAGTTTACTACTTTAACTTTTAAATCCTTCATTGCAAGACATAAAGAATCATTAATCAGATTTGCCCTGGGCTGACATTCAATTCCTTTTATTTTATTCATAACATTCAAATTATCCAGCTCAAGTTTGATTTTTTTAAGTCTATCAGAGTTTATTGTGAAAAGATCGTCAAGAATCTTGATGTAGGATGTACGGTATTTTTCTATTGAGTTTTTTATCAATTGAGCAGTATATTCTGGGGAGTGAAGACGAAGCTTACCCCAAAAATGGGATGTTGAGCAAAATTTGCATTTATAAGGGCAACCTCTGGATGTAAGTATGAACGCTCTTCTTGCAACAATATTTGCCCCGGGTATCTCCTGCTCATCAAAATAAGCTTTATTTACAAAATCAAAATTAGGGAGGGGGAGAGTGTCCAAGCTAATTTCTTCTCTTGGAGAAGTCTTGATAATCTTGTTTTGATTCATAAACAGTATCCCTCTTATTTTTTTGAGGTCTTTTGGGAGGAATTCTCTTTTTTTGAGGTATATGCTAATTAAATCTGCAAAAGTGTGCTCGCCTTCGCCAAGGACTGCAAGTTCAAAGCAAGAACGAAAAGAATCCGGAAGAGTGGAAATATGCACACCCCCAAGCATTACTGGAATGTTCAACTGCTTTTTAACATGTTTGGCAAATGCACTCGCTTCCTCATAATGAATAGTCATTGGACCCACCCCGATTATGTCTGGAGCAAAATTTTGCAATTCTTCTAAAATGTTGTCAAAGTTTTTATCAATTATTTTTATGTTCTTTATTCCTGCTCGTTCACTAAGATATGTCGCAATGTATACCATCCCCATCGGGGGGACTCTTTCTGCATCTTTTTGAAATGAAACCAGCGCAATCTTGATGTTTTCTTTAGTTAAACTCTCCATTTTGTCCTGGAATTTAGAAAAAATGGGGATATAAAAAGATTATGGTGATATTTCTCTAGAAACTGAATGTTCTCAGGATAAAAAGATATCTTGCATTATTATATCCTGAGTTTTTATTTCTTTTTATCAATCGCTTTTAAAACATCTTCAGCAGAAATGCTTTTTACTAATTCTTCCGAATATTGGTCTGATTTTTCTGGAAAAAAATCTTTCAAAAGAGGAGAAACTATCTTCTTTAGCAAGCCATAGTCTTCCGCCTCATCTGGAGAAGTACAGAAAAATAACCCTATTGTGGGTTTTTTAAGAGCAAGAGAAACATGAAGTGAAAGAGAGTCTGAACAAACCATTTGCTTGCATAATGAAACAAGAGAGGCAAATTCCTTCAAGGTATTTTTGGGGTTATTAATGAAGATTTTTACTCCTTGCCTTTTCAGTTCTTCTGCTAGCTTTTTATTTTTGTCTTTTTCATTTGGACCTGCAAAAAGCAATATTTCAAAGCCTTTTGACTTTGCTTTAAGAATGAATTCTTTTAAATTGTCTAAATGCCATGCCTTTGAAGGCCATCTTGCACTTGCTCCAAGATGAATTCCAAGCAGTTTATTTGAGTCTATATTGTTCTCTCTAAGAAATTTGTTAGCATAATCTGAATCTTTTTTGTTAAGGTAGATTGGGCAGTGATTCTGCTTGTAGTCTAGCTCAGCTACATCAAACATCATCTGTTGATAGGATTTTTTGTTTGATTTTTTTAGTTCATCATCAAATAATGTGTTTAGGTAGTATTCTGCTGAGATGTTAAAAGCTGCTGCGTAGTCTCCTTCTTTATAAAATCCGTATTTTTTATCTGCTTTTATTTCTGAAGCAAGTTTAGTTGCTTCATCATCAATATCAAAGTTATAGAGGACATCAAATTCTTCAGAAATGTTGCAGGGGATTGTGATTACTTTTGTTATATATGGGTTTCCTTCAAATACCTCTAGAGATTCTGGTTTGGTAATCCAACATACTTCTGATTCCGGATATCTTTCTTTTATAGCTGGAAGAATAGAAAGAGTTCTTACTACATCTCCTAATGCTCCAAGCTTGATGATAATAATCTTCATAAAGCTTATTAATGAGGGGAGATTATAAAGATTATGAAAAAGAAAATCAAAGTATATATTGCCGGCCCGTTATGCACTCAGAAAGAAAGAGAGTTTCTTGAAGAGATTGATAGATTATGCAAGAAAATGAGAATTGAAACTTTCCTTCCGCACAGAGAATGTGGATTATGGAAAGAGGGTAAAAATGTAAGAGAAATAGCTCTTGGAGATTTAAAGGGATTTGAGAATTGTGACTTTTTAATTGCAAATTTGAATGGATTTAATGTGGGTGCAGGAACTGCCTGGGAAATGGGATATGCTTATGCTAAGAAAATTCCAGTAATTGCTTTGAAAACTGACAGAAATCCTAAAAAATCAATTGAAGAAGTAAGCGCAATAATTTCAGGATTAACCAAGATAACGACAAGTTTTAGGGAATTAGAAAGTGAGATTAGGAAACTAATCAAGAGGCTTGGTTGATTCTATTTCATTATCGCGCCAGCCATCGCTGTATTCCTGTTTCTTTTTCATATCACTAAATGCCTTCAGATAGATATAAAGTCTTGCAAAGTAAAACTCTATTGCCCAAAAGAACTGACTGAAGCTTCTTACACTAACTATGGGGGCAAACATTCCTTCCCTCACTTCATTCCAAAATGTTTTTGTTCTTGGCATTTCTGGAAAAAGCTTTGAATAATTTTCATGGCCCTTTATGTTTCTGATTTTCTGAAGCTTGTAATCTTTCCAGTTGCTTGGATTTTTGACATAAACCTCTACTTCTGGAAGATACTTAATTTTATATCCTTTTTTCCAGAATAAGTATGCGATTATGCCATCCTCACTTCCCTCAAGAGGAAAGTCTGAAATCACATTTTTTCTTATTGCAAAAAGATAGCCTGAGCATTCAAAGAATTTTTTTTCGTTTGAGAGCCTTTTTCTTGTTTTGTCTATTCCAGAAAATGCAACACTTGCCCAGAAGCCGTATTTTGTATCTTTTGGGTCTATTGAAACAGGTTTTGCTGTGACACAACCTACTTCTTTATCTTTGAATGCTTCTGTGATTTTTTCAACAGCATTTTCAGAAACGTAAACATCTCCATCAGTCAGAATGAAAAAATCGTCTTTGTTGTTTGAGGCAAGTTTACTAAAAAGAAGATTCAAAGCATAGCTTTTTCCTTCTCCCGGGTCAAGGAAGAAACCAATGTTTTTATTATGAACATTCTGTTTTAAAAAATCCTTAACTTCTGGAAAAGGATCGCAGACAATTATCTTAAATTCTTGCTTTATTTTCTGGTTGAGAAAAGAGTTAATAGCCCTCAGAGTGGCTTTTGGCTCATTATATGAAGTTATGATTATATGTATCATTGTATATCAAATGGGTAATCTTCAGGTCTTACCAGAACAATCTTCTCGTTTCCAGGAGTTATTATTACTAGTCTTGCCTTTCTTTTTCCTTGCTTGCCTATGTCTGAAAGCTCTAAGCTTTCTACAATGCATGTTTGGTCTGCCACTAAAATTTTATCCTTTTTCTTTAGGTCTTTTGCCTGCTTCTTCATGGAAATTAGAACAGAAAGACATTTAAAAAGATTATCAAACTAAGTTTCATATGAAGAAAGCTATTGTGCTTTGCTCAGGAGGAATTGATTCTGTAACAACTGCGTATTATGCTAAAAAGAAACTTAGATACTCTGAAATCCTTATTTTGTTTTTTAATTATAATCAGAAATCGCTTAAACGGGAAAGAGAGTGCTCAAGGGAATGCGCACGGAAATTGGGAGCTAAATTTAGTGAGATTGATTTGAGATGGCTTGGAAACATATCCATTTCTTTAATAAATAAGAAAGGAAAAATAAAAAAAATTGAAAGAAAGGAACTGAGAAACACAAAAGGAGAATCAGAGAGGTATTATGTCCCGTGCAGGAACACTATTTTTTTGAATTACGCTCTGGCTTTGGCTGAATCTCTCAATATCAAGAACAGAGAGAAATATGATATTTTCGTTGGATTTAAGAATGAAGGAAAAGAGAGTTTTCCTGACACAACTCCTGAATTTGTTAAAAAGATGAATGAGCTTTCCAGAATTTCAACAAAAGGATTCAGGATTATTGCTCCTTTTATTGAGAAAGATAAGGAAGACATTATTTTAATTGGAAATGAGGTTGGAGTTGATTTTAGGGATACGCATTCATGCTATGTTCAAAACAAACATTGTGGAAGATGTTTAGCTTGTATGTTGAGAAAAGAAGGGTTTTACTGGGCTAATCTCAAAGATACCACAGAATACTAAAACAACTTCCCCAAATCATTGATTATCTTGCTCAATTTAAACTTCTCAGCCGTTTTAATCGCTTCTTTTCTTATTCTTTTTTTTTCTTTTTCAGGCATCTTTAGAATTAAGTTGATTTTTTCCTTTAAATCGTGGATATTGCCTATTTCAAATAAGAATCCATTCTTTCCCCCTTTAATTATTTCTTTTCCCCCTTTTGTTTTAGAAGAAATACAAATTTTGCCTCGCGCCATCGCCTCAATTAGTGATTGGGGCATGGATTCTGTGATGCTTGGAAGAACAAATATCTCATACCTATCTATTAGGCTTATCTTTTTTTTAAGATCATAAACTGCTGGTAAAAATCGGACATTGTTGATTCCATTACTTTCCATAGTCTGCATCAATTTCTTCTTATAATTCTCTTCTGCTGGACCAATAATATCCAGAGTGGACTCTACATTCTTCATGCTTCTGATAATTGTTTCTATATTTTTTACCGGAGAAATTCTGCCAAGAAAGAATATACCCTTCCCAAGCTTAGTTTCTTTAAAAAACTCTTCTGGAATTCCGTTAGGAACATAACTTATCCTCTCCTTTTTTACACCTAGATTAACTAAATATTGAATCTCCCAATTTGTGATTGCAATAACTTTGTCGAACTTTTTTAGAGTATTTCGTCCAACAATGAAATCATAAATTTTAACAATTATGGACTGAGCAAAACCTCGGACTTCTGTGTCCACAAAGGGAGCATGAGTTACTAGAAAAACTCTGCATTTTTTCCCTTGTTTTTTTAGTTTGTCTCGAACCTTTAGTGCGTTTAGCGTGTGGGCATGCCTATAGCTGTGAGCAATTATCACCTCCGGAGAATACTCTATCGATTCTCTCTCAAAATTCCATGACATAAAACTCTCCCCCCCGAGGTTTTTGAAGGGAAATCTTCTGATTTTTATATTTCCAAGTGATTCTTCATCTTCTGCTATTTCTTTACTTCCCTTGACCGCATTTGAAGAAAAAACTCTTACCTCATGCCCTACACGAGAAAGCCCCATAGACTCCTGCTTAACTCGTTGCCAGACCCCACAAATACCTGCTGAAAAATTAGTTAATTCAAGAATTTTTAATTTTCTTTTCATGTTGTTGGTATCTTAATATATAGTTATGTTTATAAATAACTTGGGCTTTTTAATTTTATGGGGTTAAGATATTTATTAAAAGAAACTCTTTACTACAAAAGGCTAGATGGGAGCCCAAAAAGGATGATTTATAAATTTTTGTTTTCGAAAACCCCTCTTTCTCGTTTAGTAAACAGCAAAGTATATAATTTTTTTTATAGGAAAAAGATAGACAAATTTACTAAAGAGCATAGCCCCACGATTCTTTT
>Ga0180732_1000808_pt1 | contig 22836 bp, 20 predicted proteins | sample KR11_01MetaG_FD_148674 | JGI IMG/M metagenome (GOLD analysis project Ga0180732, IMG submission 148674) | Groundwater microbial communities from the Olkiluoto Island deep subsurface site, Finland - KR11_0.1 MetaG | ecosystem: Environmental > Aquatic > Deep subsurface > Groundwater | place... | reverse complement strand
GTAATGTGTGCTGGTCTGCGTTTTTTGACTTTGGATCATAAATATTTGCATGGCAGTTCAAACACTTAGGACCGTTTTCAACTTCGTACCGGTTTGCATAATCCTTGCCGTCTCCATGCATTTCATCTGCCTTGTGGCAATTGTTGCATTTAAAGTGTTTTTCTTTGTGTATATCAGGAGGCATCCCTTTGTTTTCACCAAAATATTCTTTTTTTATTCGGCTTCCGTGACAGGCCGTACAGACCAGGTTCATTGGAGGCTTTTTTTGAAAAATATGACCATCCAGCAACCCTCCTCCCACAGCTTCCGGCCGGCTGATATGGCACTGGCCGCAACTGCTGTGACATGAATTACAATGAAGCTTTCTTGCTTCATCTACTCTTGAATGTACGGTTTTGTCAGAGCTTGACCGATTATCAATATTTTTTTTGAATGGTCCCAGATTAATATGGAGACTGCTTTTGTAATGCCTGGCAATATCGTTATGGCATGATCCGCACGTGTTTGAAGGATCAGGAAATGAAGGATCTTTTATTACACCCTCGTGCGCTGTTTTCCAGTCAGGATCATCGGGATTTCCTCCATGACATTCATGGCATCCAATTTTACCATGATTTTCGTCTTCTGTAAAAAAGGAGTCAACAAACACCTTCTCATGCGGAGCCAACGGCTCCACATAACCCCCTCAACCTTCACCTGAGGTTTCAGAAGAGGCTGTAAGTTCGGATGGACTGGTTTCAGCTATTTCCCGTGTAATTTTTATAAGATCTCTAGCGCTGTTATGACATTTAAAACATTGGTTTACATTCTCAGCGCACTGAACATCAAAGTTGACATTACACAATAGTAAAAAGGCTAAAACCAGAGAAAAACTAATTGTAAGCTTCATTAGTTTCATTTTTTAATATTGCCACTATATCTCTGCCAAATTCCCTTTGCTGCCATTTTTTCATTTCTTTAATCTTTGAAAGATCCTTTAAATGAACTGGATTCTGTATTGCAATTGAGTTTATAATTGTTTTGTTGCAGACTATAGCCGGATCTAACTCTAGTTCTTTAGCTTTCGAATCTCTCCAGCGTTTAACAGCCTTTGCTCTTAATGAAACTTCAGGAGGTAAAAACGGAGCTTTCCTGCGCGGATAAACAGGCAGGTCAGCGGTGGGTAACGTCAAGGAATTATTTGCAGCCTTGACTATGGCATCGCCATACATGTCAATCTGTTTTCGGCTTAATGCTTTTATTTTTTCTAACTGTCTTTTATTAACAGGCTTTTCCTTAACAATTTTCATTATAGAATTATTGCCGATTATCTTGAACAAAGGCCTGTCTTTTTTTTCGGCCGTGCTTAACCGAAACTGAAGAAGGGCTTCAAGGACAGCGAGCGATCTGCAGGTTAGGTGTCCTGCTCCTTTGAATTTCATGAATAATGGTTCGCTATTAAGTGAAGCGGGTCTTACTTTGCTTAAAATTTCACATTCTTCATAGACCCAGGAAATCCGGTCAATTTTTTTGAGTTCTTTTTCTAGAATTTTTGCAAGTTTAATAAGATATATCGTATCGTTTACAGCATATTCTATCATATCTTCCGACAGAGGCCTTTTGGACCAGTCTTTTTTCCTGTATTCCTTATTAAGACTGATTTTGAATCTTTCTTTAATTACAGCAGCCAGACTTGTTTCCCTGATTCCTAAAAACATACAGGCGATCTGGGTATCAAAAAGATTTTTTATCTTTATGTTGAAATCCCTGTAAAGACTGCGCACATCGAAGTCGGCCCCGTGAAAAATTTTCTTGATATCGCTGTTTGAAAAAAGGATGTTAAGCGAAGAGAGGTCTTGAATCTGTAAGGGATCAATTACAAAATATTCTTTTTTCGTGCTAAGCTGGATCAGACAGACCTTTTCTTTAAAATGATACATTGAGTCAGCTTCCACGTCAAATGCAATGGATTTTTCCTTGTTTAAATCTCTTGTAATTTTTTCAAGATCTGTTTTAGTGCTTATCAGCCTGTATTTAGTTTTCATAAATAATAAATCTTTTTTTCTTGACCCGAATGCCCTTTTCGCCTAAATTTCCAAATTCCGTGGTAGTTTTTATATGCGCAATTATTTTAGTTGGTTTCAGTCTCTTATATGAGACCTTTGCAGAACGCGACATTTTTTTATCAGGCAAGGAAGGCAAAAATTTTAACCGGAGGAATACATTGAGTATTTCGAGGATTAAAATTTGAAGCCTGCCGCCGCATCACGGAAAAATGGCAGTTATTCAAAGGTCTCATATATGTTTAGTTTGATTCTGGGTCAACAATTATGACGATTTTGTAAAGATTAATTTTAATTCTTGGTGAAAATATAATGATAAATATAACTCTTCCTGATGGAAGTAAAAAGAGTTTCGAGGACGCACCAACCGGTTTTGATATAGCAACGAGTATTTCAGAAGGTTTGGCGAGGAATTCAGTCGCTGTTGAGATAGATGGAAAGATAGTCGATTTGACTGAAAGGATTGTCCATGATGCTTGCCTGCGCATTATCACAACTAAAGACAAGGAAGCTCTGGAGATACTTCGCCACAGTGCTGCACATGTCATGGCGCAGGCAATTCGGCATATTTATAAGGATGCCAGGCTTACGATCGGGCCTGTTGTGGAAGGTGGATTCTACTATGACATTGATATGGAGCCGATTTCAAAAGACGATTTTCCTAAAATTGAGGAGGAAATCAAACGAATAATAAAGGCAAAAATTCCTTTTAAGCGCAAGATGGTTACAAAATCCGAAGCGCTTCAATTTTACGAAAATGAGCCATATAAAGTCGAAATGATTTCAGAACTTGAAGATGGAACAATATCTCTGTATGAACAGGGAGATTTCACAGATTTATGCCGTGGCCCGCATCTTCCCCATACAGGCTTCATAAAAGCGATAAAATTAATGAAGGTTTCGGGTGCTTACTGGCGCGCTGATCAGTCAAAAGCGCAGTTACAGAGAATTTATGGTACAGCCTTTTTTGATAAGAAAGAACTTAAAGCCTATATAAATTTCCTCGAAGAGGCCAAAAAAAGAAACCACAGAAAAATTGGTGCAGCCCTTGACCTTTTCAGCTTTCACGAAGAAGCGCCGGGAATGGCTTTTTTCCATCCAAATGGAATGAATATCTGGAATGCGCTCTTAGATTACTGGAGGGAGGAACACAGGAAAGCAGGGTATGTTGAAACAAAAACACCGATTATGCTTAACCGTTCTCTATGGGAAAAGAGCGGGCACTGGGATAATTACCGGGAGAATATATACACCTCTGTTATTGATGAGGTGGAATACGCAATAAAGCCGATGAACTGTCCCGGCGGGATGCTTCTGTATGGCATGAAACCCCACTCATACAAGGACCTGCCTGTTCGTGCTGCTGAGATCGGACTTGTACACCGTCACGAACTGAGCGGAGTGCTGAACGGCCTTTTCAGGGTCAGAGCTTTCCATCAGGATGATGCCCATATTTTTATGACCGAAGAACAGATAGAAGAAGAAATACTCGGAGTTCTCAGGCTCGTTGAAAGGATTTATTCAACCTTTGGTCTTGGTTTTCATCTGGAGCTTTCCACCAGACCTGAAAAGTCAATAGGAACAGATGAACAGTGGGCACTTGCGACAGAAGGTTTAAAATCAGCATTAAATTCTTACGGTATGGATTATAAAACAAATGAAGGAGATGGCGCATTTTACGGGCCAAAGATCGATGTACACATAAAAGATGCTCTTGGCCGAACATGGCAGTGCGGGACAGTGCAGCTTGATATGTCGCTGCCTGAAAGATTTGATCTTTCTTATATAGGCAAGGATAATGAAAAACACCGTCCCATTATGATTCATAGAGTAATTTACGGCTCTATTGAAAGGTTTTACGGCATACTTGTTGAACACTTTGCAGGGAAGTTCCCTTTATGGTTGTCTCCGGTACAGGTTGCTATTCTGGCAATTAATGATGAGCTTGTTTCTTACGCAAATTCAATAAAAGCAGAATTTGAAGAGCATGGCCTAAGGACCGAGGTTGACAGCAGAACAGAAAGCCTTAACAAAAAAATCCGTGATGCTCAATTGAGCAAAATTCCTCTTATCCTTACGATCGGCGGGAAAGAAAAAGAAGCCAACACTCTTTCAGTAAGAACTCTGGACGGTAATGTCGAATTCGGAATTAAACATAATGATTTTTTAAACAAAGTTCTTGCAAATATAAAGGGTAGGGAACTGGAATTGAATATTTTTTAGCCGTTCACCGCAGAGGCTGCTGAGAACACAGAGAGTATAAGTAATGGAAGTAATAAAGATGACAAACTCGTAAAAAGTCAAAAAATACCATTTCCCGTCATTCCGGCGAAAGCCGGAATCCAGTCTTTTCAAGCAGTTGCAGAGCATCTGGACTCCGGTTTTCACCGGAGTGACGACTTTTTACGAATTCATCAAAGATAAACAATGATTAAAAAAAGGTTTGCTCTGTGTTCTTTGTGCGCTCTGTGGTGAACTATTACGTTATTTTGTAATATTTTAGATTTATGACAAAAGATAACGCTGGTATTACCACCCACAAAATAAAATGGTGTGATCTTAAGTGTAAACACGCCGATTTTGCGAAGCTGGAGGCAATGGATGGGAGCTGCCGGACCTTTCAGTCTTTATGGTGCAGCAAGCTTAAAAAACATGTTACAAAAAATTCGCCGTGTGAGGTATCATTCGGAAGGAGAAGGCCGACTACCGGCTGGTGATATAAATTTTTTACCGCCCGCTTCGCTCAAGGCGCAAAGGTCGCAAAGGGAAAATAATATTTCAAAAAGCACTAAAGTGTTTAAAAAATTTATATACTACTGGCTTCCCATCCTGATTTACTGTTTTTTGATCTTTATTCAGTCTTCTTATCCTTCTCCTGAGAGCATACCGGCTCTGCCTTATATTGACAAAATCCTGCATTTTATTGCCTATGCTGTGCTCGGAGTCCTCTTTTTCAGGGCGTACAGAACCCAGCGATTCAAAGAAAATATAAATTTGGCGATTATGCTCAGCATAATATCATCATCTCTTTATGGCCTGAGTGATGAAGTCCACCAGTATTTTGTGCCATCCAGAAATGCCGATATAATGGATTTTTTTGCAGATGTGGCGGGAAGTATTTGCGGAGTGTATATATTCAATAGATTTCTCTTAAAGATACCAATTCGGTCAAAAAAGTAGTATTTTTGATATTTTAGGAGATATTAGGATATAAAGATTTTTCCGAAGCCGTCTTATTCCCCAATAATCTTTACAAGAGCTCGTTTACGTCTTCTGCCGTCAAACTCTCCATAAAATATCTGTTCCCATGTACCAAAGTCGAGTTCACCGTCGGTGACCGCAACCACGACTTCACGTCCCATTATCTGCCTCTTCATGTGAGCATCTGCGTTGTCTTCGCCAACATTATGTCTATAATTTGAAACCGGCTCATGTGGCGCAAGTTTTTCAAGCCAGACATCATAGTCGTGATGAAGGCCTGATTCATCGTCATTTATAAAAACTGAGGCTGTAATGTGCATAGCGTTAACCAGAACAAGACCCTCCTTTATTCCACTTTCTTTCAGGCAATCTCTAACCTGGGGAGTTATATTTATAAATGCCCGTCTTGTGGGAACTTCAAACCACAGTTCTTTACGGAAACTTTTCATATGATTATTCTCCTAAAAAGTAATTTGGGTTTAAATATTTGATTAATTACGTTATGAATTAATCTATCAATTAGATTTTCCGCTGCTTGAAGATCATTGGCTGAATTAAAGTAGGACTCCAACTCTTGTAACAGGATGTCATGCCTTGATACAGGCTCTCCGATTGTTTCATAATTTATGGGGGGCCTTGAATAAAGCTGGTCTTCAAAAAAATAATTTGCCGGCCCTGATGAGGATTTTCGCCTGAAAGGCCAATTAATCTTTAAATCTAAAAGCTCTCTTACAGTTTCGAGGCATCCGTTATTTTTTAATAAGCTGTTTGCCGTTAATGGTCGATTAAGGCGTTTTGCCACTTCTTCAAAAATCGTGTTTAATAATTTAGCTTCAGTAATTACAAGCCCATATGCATACCAGTTACTTGCTGTTTCTCGGACTATTTCTTTGAAAACTGCCGGAAGATTATTGTATGTGGGGCAGAAGTAAACCCTGCACGCCATGCCTCCGTAAAAACTTAGCCCCCTGAAATCTATACCTTTATTTTCGTCAAGCAGGGGATGTAAAAGACATCCCACTCGTGAACGTTTTTTCCCCACCAGCCCAATATACGGGCAATGGTGAAAGTCGGGGAAAGGCCTTTCCTGCGGTTCTCTATCTTCGACTTTTTCCTTGAAGGCGAGTATAGCATCCATTTCTCGTTTAACGTGCAAGAAAGTGTCGGTACGCCATGTAAGCATCTCCATGATAGATTCGTACGATGGATTAACAACATTATACAAACCGCAGCATGCTCCACAGGAAATTTCTTCATTTACTTGACAAAGATAAATCCCGCCGCGCACCTGGTTGTCATTAGCATTAAAATTGGACATTAATAGAGACCGGTCATGGTTTTTTGAGAATTATTAACTGCCATAGCTTACTGTAATAGTGTAAACTCGACAGCAAAAGCGCTCCGCCTATAGTCGTATAGACGATAGCCAGGTATTGCTTGGGAATAGGGGAATGCCGCAAAATTATTCCAAGTGTAATCATGACGACGATGATAAGATAACTTTTCCATGCCTGAAAAGCGAAAATACACCCTTTTTCAGGGAGCAGACAGATACGGTCAATATTTTTTTTAGCTATTCCGGAAAATCCAAAGCGATATACCGCCAAAGACAAAATAATTCCAAATACCCCCAAAGGTAAAGCAGTTAGCCAATCAACCTCTTTAAGCCAGTAATAAGCCATGCTGCAAAGCATCACACCTACAGTGCTCCACATAAAACCGGCAAGAGCAATAAGCAAATATTTGGAAACAGACGGTTTTATCCTTTTGTAAAACATCAAAATCCCTGATTAACAGCCTTGTTGCAGGCGCTGGCAAAGTCTTCAGGATAATGTCCGATAATCCAGCGAGATAGCCACTGACTGTAAGTTCCTGGTGATTTAGGATGACGGGGAATAAAAGTGTAGATAAGCCGCTGGTCATTGTCCGGGTTATCAAACCTCTTGGATAGTTCGTAACAAATCATCATTTCCACACCCAATTTCTCCAGCATTCTTGCAGTTGTCAAAATAGCCATGTCCAGAGATTTTCTCACTGTAGAATTTGCCTCAAGGATATTGCCGCACTTTGCGGTAGCCATAATCTGCACTTCTCCTTGAGAGCGTTGGGCTTTGGGTACAAAAGCTATGATGTTTTCGTCCTGATAGAAAATAAGGCTTTTTGCCTTGCCTTTTCTACCATCCATTCTCCTGTTATTTTTTATGGCATTAATGTATGTTTCAAAGAAGTTCTTGCCGGTACTGTTTCTGAACTGGCGGCAGAAGAGAGATACTTCATCTCCTTGAGTATAGGTCGGAAATAAAGCGTGGCTTTCATCATTTTTTCCATTGATAAAACCCGGAGTATATTTGGGCACTATGGCAAATTGCTGGTGTATTTGCTGGTGAGAGGCATTGAGTCGATATCCTGAAGAAGATAGATCAAATCCGAAATTCCATCCCCACATTGATGCGTTAAAGGGCAAATTGTTTTTATCTCCTTCATGATGTTTTATGGTTTTAAGAAGATGTATCCGCAAAGACTCTAACTCTTGTTCTGTGAGAGTACGTTTTTTTGCGGGAATGGAAATGCCCAGACTCTGGGCGACCTGTGTGTAAACCCTCTGATAGTATAGATGCCTGAGCCCTATCAAATCCTCTTTCTTAAGCGCTTTGATTTTATACCTGATGGAATCATGCGCCATGTTTGCTGCATAATGTCCCCATGGGATATAACTGTTTTCTCTCAGATATTCCCAGATGTGAGTGCCGGCAGACTTTTTATACTCTCCCACAATTTTATTGGGGCCCTGGATGCCTGGGATAAGTACCATTGCCTGCTTATAACCATCAGGTAAAAAAGGATTGTTGGATACGATTTCGAACAGATGGTGGTTTTTAATTGCCTGTTGAACTTCTCCTTTTTTTGTCTTTTCATATTTAATCCCAACAGGCTCTCCAGTATTGGGATCAACCTCAAACAAGCACGATTTTCTGGCTAACTGTATAAGTAAATCTGCGTCTGTGGACATTCTTCCTAATGATATAAGAAGCGGATCATTGTCTTTGAACTCATTTATACCGGCTTTTAATTTCGAAAATTTGTGTTTGCTAATAATATCAAAAGGATTTGCATTTTCTATTCTTTTGTCGGCGCTTGACTTTAATATAAAAGTTGCGCCCATAAAAGGAAACGGGTTGGAGATCTCGAATACCCAGTCAGCGTTATCAATTGTTACATCATTTGCGGGAAAGTTGATTTTGTTTTCAACAGCAGTCTTACCGTCAATATGCCCAAGAGTTGTAATGTGATCTTTTTCTCTGAGATTGACAACTGTATAATCGGGCTTGTGAATGCCGTAAACAAATTCACCTGAAGATGATACGCAGGTCCTTACAGATAATTCATCCATGCATTTTCCTCATTGTTTACAATTTTCAGTGAAACTCCGTGCCCGTTCGTGCCTTAACTTCCACTTGTTTCTAACTATACTCTAAACATCCCCAGTAATCTGTTCTTTTTATATATTTCAGGTCCCGCATGGCAAGCGGGTAAATCCACGAACAGCAGCACGTGATCGTCTGGCCTGCTCGTATCCGATTTCATCGCTCTCTAACCTTGAACCTTGAACCATTGAACCGTGAACCTGAGCAGTTACAGTAAAAACACATCTGAGTTTTAATTGTCAAGAATGTATATTCTCTGTTAAATTTGAGCACCAGGCATTTTATACGTTTTCCCATATTTGTAACAACTTAGCCTTTTGAAAAAGAATCTGACAGGATAACAGGATAAACAAGATTTTATTTAAAGTGCACAAACAAAGCCAACTCTCATTGTAGCTATCCAGTAAATCACAAAATATAATCACAACATTAAGAAGGTGTGTATCAAGGTATAAGGATTTTGATTTGGATTAACAGGAAAAGTTTCGATAATTTAAATCCTGTCCCAAAAATAATATTTAAAAGCGCTAAAGTGTTACCCATATTTTTGATTCTAAAAGTTTTAGAACTTTATTCAAAGCAGATTTTTCATTACCGGCTTTAATGTGGGCCACCTTTCTGCCCAGAACTCCCCATATTTTCGGATCAGTGGTTTTATAAAAAACAATTGCAGGCACTCCAAGAATCCCTGCAAGGTGGCTTACTCCTGAATCATTTCCGATATAAAGAGATGCATCGTCAAGCAAATTGGCCAGTTTTTCAACATCTTCCGGCCATTCCACCCATCTGCCTGTAAAATCTTCAGCAGTTATGGTTGTTTTTTCAACAGGCCCTGCGACAAAGCCTGTCTTTTGATATCCAAATCGTTCCAATTCATCAGCAAGATTCAGATAAAATTGTGGTGAATAGTTTTTGGCAGGGCTTCCGCTTCCGGGATGAATTAGAGCATAGTTGCCTTTTTTTGTCCTTAGAGGAAAACAATCAGAGAGGTTTTTAGGAATAGTAACAGGAAAATGCGCTTGCATGGATTGACAGTGGTAAAGTGCTACAGGCATCTGCTTGGCTGGAAATGGGGCAATTAATACAACCGGCAGCGAAGCATGTTTTTTTAGAAGATTCACCATATCCTGCCCGGATGACAGCCAGAGTACGGCGCCGTTTGGATGGCCTATCTCAGGAGGAATCGCTTTTCCATTGAATAGATCAAGCAATTTTGAGGAATCCATATTTACGAATGAATCAAGCAAGCCGAGATTAATGGCTAAACGCATATATTCCGGGCGGCCAATACCTTTAAAAAGGTAATCCGGCAAAATTTTTCGTAAACAATGGATGGCTGGCCAGGTGAGTATAAAGTCACCAAGTGCCCCGCGATGACAGATTAAGAACGTTTTCATATTAGAGGTTAAGTTTACCATACAGGCGGCAGGTGTTTTCAAAAACCGTCTCAATTACTTCTTCTCTTCTTATATTTTTTATTTCAGCTATAGCATCAATTGATATTACTGCGTTGGATGGTTCATTCCGTTTTTTTGGATATGGCCCAAGTACCGGACTATCGGTTTCAACCAGGAGACAGGAAATGGGGAGATGCTTTACGAGTTTTTGTTTTTGCCTTGATCGAACTACAGACGGTGGAATCGAAAAAAAATATCCTGCTTCTACAGCAGGCATTGCAGCAGATGCTTTGCCATCAAATGCGTGGAGCTGCACCTTTTGTGCGCCATGTTCAAGTAACATTTCGACAGCATGCCGGCCGGCAGACCTGGAATGAACATTGACAGGCAAACCAAGCTCTATTGAAAGTTCAATGAAATCGCTAAAAATTTTTCTTTGAATATCTCTTTCTGATTCTTCTTTTACTACCCAGAAGTCCAGACCGACTTCTCCTATTGCAATCAAATTGTTTTTTTCTCTGCGAATAAAACTCGCCAGGGCTTCAGCCTGATCTATATCAAGACAGGTCGGATATAACCCTGCTGCCGGCATGAGTTCGGGGTATTTTTCTGCCAGTTCAATATTAAGCATTGCATCTGAAAGGTTTTCCCCCACCGTGAAAATTGCAGATACACCGGCATTCATAGCCCTTTCAATAACTTCCGCCCGATCAGAGTCAAAAATGGGATCGCAAAGATGGGAGTGTGTATCTATAATTTTATAGCTGTTCATGCTCAATTTAGGTTATAACCGATGAAAAGTTAAGGCAGCTTTTTAATCCACAGATTACACAGACCCGCCTGCCACTGCCCCGCCTGCCTCGCGTTGCGAAGCATTGCGGGCAGGGAGGCACAAGCGGGCAGGTTACACAGATTTTCGTGAGTTATTGGGTTAAATTCCCCGAAGCTTGCTACTGGGTAGTTGTTGAGTGCCACAACATCGTGAACACTTTTATGTGCCATGACAATGTGCCAAAAGCTGTCACATAAATTCAAAAAAATGAAAAACCTTAGCAAAACCACACAATTTCTTAAACGCCCTTGCTTTTGGTATCAGGTGCACTGTCTTGTGTGATTATCCCTGGAATTTCATATTCAATACGCCCATTTTTCCATACAGGAATTTTATATTTATTTTTTCTTGCATTTTCCGCGACCTTTGCAGCGGCTCGCTCTAAGGCCTTTAACCCTATCAATGCATACTTATTGTGTTTTTTCATTCTTATCGCTCCGATTCATCAAGGATAACCGGCTGGTTCCCGGAAGTGTCAAACACAATCCATGAATCAGCCAGAGGTTTGTATATCTGTTGAAAATTGATCCAACTTCTTTCAAATCGACGTATGATGTCCTGCTCTGGGACATTATGGCCACCTCGGGAAACTCTCAGCTTCACACGTTCAATTGCGAATTTTACTGTTGGAACCTTGAGATAATAAATTATGATTTCATATTGTTTCGTTTTCCAGTTACTTATTTTATTGATGTATCCCTTGCCGCTAAGTGTTGTTTCAAAAGCAAACGATTCACTCTTTTTAACACATTCATTAATATTCTGAATCATTAATCGTCCTGCTTCGATGGCCATTTTGTTTGGTTGGAAAGGAGATAAGCCTTGAGCGATCAAATCTGCATTTATGAAGTTCAGACATTCGGCCTCAATTGGAAGGAACTCAATAGCAAATGTTGTTTTTCCTGCACCATTAGGTCCAGCTATGATGTAACATTTATTTTTCAACGTGCTATGTTCCTATATTTTTCTCACCGAACCAGTTATTATATAATTTCTGACTATTCCCACAGATGTCATGATTATTGTCCAAAGATTGACAAAAAAGCAGTTTTTCTAACTGTATATTTGAAACTCCCTGCAGCAAGCTGCGGGGAATGTGCTTGCTTTTGCGGTTCAACAATTTGGATATTAAACAGAAAACCACATAACCCCCTTGAAGGCTATCTCGCCATATGTTTTGAAGTTCAAATTTCTTGCCAAGACGTACGCGATAAACCGGTCAATTTGATTATAAATTGTAATTGATATCTCAACATTTGTCAAATCTTTGGGCCGACTCTTGGAAAATCGACATGCTGGAAGGCTGTTGTCAGGTGGCTTGGTGTGGGAAAGTGGTGAGCGGCACGCTTAAGCAGGTCAGAGCGCTACGGATAATCCGCATTATTGCGCAAGGCAAGATTTGACGCTTCGGAATGAAGACCTGGAACCGATACTTAATCTTGAAGCTGTACCGCTCACCAGTAAAAACTCTACAAGAACAGTTTGATTTTGTCAAGGGTGTAAACACCAGGATCTACAATTTACTATAGACTTTCAGATAAATAATTTCACAAGGCCAGAAGGAGGAAGGCGTATTAGTTATACGTCGACGACTGATAACACAGTGAAATTATTTATCTGAAAGTCTATATGTTGACAGCCTGTCTGCCAACATGGAAAGACGCCGGCGGGGCTTGTCATTTTTCAGAGCTATATCCAGCGCTTTTTTCATGCCGATCACGATTACCAGCTTTTCTCCTCTTGTAATAGCAGTGTATAAAAGGTTCCTCTGGAGCAGGGCATAATGGTGTGTCATCAGAGGTATAATTACAGCAGGATATTCCGAACCCTGTGACTTGTGCACCGATATGGCATAGGCAAGAGATAATTCACCTGTTTCCGTAAAATCATAACTTACCGTCCTTCCATAAAAGTCAACTGAAAGCTCCTCTTTTTTACCGTCAATGGATATTATAGTGCCTATATCACCATTAAAGACTTCTTTCTGATAATTGTTTTTCAGGTGCATTACCTTATCGCCAAGCTTAAAAGAATTATTTATAGCATTAATTATTACGGGGGTTGGGTTTAACGCCTTTTGCAGCATTTGATTGAGATTAATTGTGCCTACTACGCCCTTATGCATCGGGGTTAGAACCTGGATCTCATTGACCGGATTAAAACCAAAGCGTTCAGGAACAGCCCTTGTGCACAGTTCAACAATTGTGGAAAGAACTTTTTCAGGATTGTTCTGTTCTATGAAGTAAAATTCAGAAAGGTCGGTTGGTTCATTTATATGTTTAAGCAAAGGAAATTCACCTTTCAGAACCCTGTGGGCATTGAGAACAATAGAGCTTTCCCTGGCCTGCCTGAAAATTTTCTTAAGATAGAAAACCGGTATAACACCTGATTTGATCATATCGTCAAGGACATTGCCCGGGCCGACAGATGGGAGTTGAAAAACATCTCCAACCATTATGAGCATTGAAGTCATGGGAATTGCATTCAGCAGATGAAACATCAAATATGTATCCACCATTGAGGCTTCATCAATGATTACTGCGTCTGCATCGAGGGGGTTGTCCTGGTTTTTGTCGAAAAGATTATCTTTAAAATTATATCCAAGCAGTCTGTGAATGGTTTTTGCATCTCTGTGTGTTAATTCTGCCAGCCGCCTTGCCGCGCGTCCTGTAGGGGCAGCCAGGCTGATTTGTTTTCCAAGAGCTTCAAATACGGCATTAATCGACCTGATCAGAGTTGTTTTTCCGGTTCCCGGGCCTCCTGTAATGATTACTGCCCGATAAAAAAATAGTTTTTCCAGAACATTAAGCTGTTCCTGTGAAAGCTTTATGGCCAGTTTTTTCAGGACTTCATTTGATATTTGCTCCGAGTCTATTCCTTGAGGTACAACAGGAACGGACAAAAAGGCTTTAAGCCTGTTTGCAAGACCAGCTTCCGCATGGTGAAGTGTTTTCAAATAAACGGCTTTTTTATCCGGGAGTTCTGCTTTGTTTTCAATAATTAGATCTCCGGAAGCTGAAAGATCTTCTATTGCTTCTTCAGTTGTTTCGGAATCTATTTGAAAAAGATTTTTGCAGCGCGCAGTCAGTTGATCCATATAAGCGAAAACATGGCCATCATTCGTAGATTGTTGCATAAGATGGATAATACATGCTCTAACCCTTTCCGGTTCATTTTCTAATTTTCCAAGGCTAAGTGCTATTGTATCTGCCGCATAAAACCCGATACCTGGGATATCGTTTGCCAGGCAATAGGGATTACTTTGTATTATTTTCAGTGCATCCATGCCGTATTCTTTGAGCAGTATGGAGGAATAAGAGGTTTTTACTCCAGCTTCTTGAAGGAACTGCATTAAACTTCTTATCGCATGATGATTCTTCCATGCATTGCTGATAGAGGTTGCCTTTGTTTTTCCTATTCCTTCTACTTCAAGCAGTTTTTCCGGGCAGTTCTCTATTACATTCAGGGTGTCGGCTCCGAAGCGCTTCACCATTCTGCTCGCCATCATTGGGCCTATTCCTTTGATAATACCTGATTGAAGGTAGCTCCCTATTCCTTCAACAGATGCTGGCAGAGTTACATCATAGGATTTGATTCTGAACTGCTGTCCGTATTTGGGATGGGTTTCCCATGTCCCCTTTATTCTTAGCGCTTCGCCCGGACTTACTCCTCCCATGAAACCTACAACCGTAACAAGATTGTCTGTATTGCCGGTTTTTAATTTTGCAATGGTATAAAGGGTTTCTTTGTTGAAATATGTAATTTGTTCGAGCTTGCCTTCAAGGGCAGTTAAGGGAAGGGAAGGGTTCATTTTCATCAAACCTAAGCCGGATAAACCGGAACCAAATTGAAGATTAAAGATTGAAGATTTGTGGTATTGCTTCGCGCTATTATTTTAATTAAAATTGATAAGATTCCTTAAATTTTCAATTTTCAATATTCAATCTTCAATTGGCTAACTATCCATTTGGCTGCATCTAAAATATCTTCAGCCACGTGGTCGGGGAAAATCTTTTTTTGTGCAAGGATTTTTTCAGCATCAACTCCGTTCCCTGTTTTTACCAGAATGCTGTGACCGCATCCTGCATTGCGGGCGCACATAATATCCCTTACGCTGTCGCCTACCATAACAGAATTCGCAAGATCAATATCGTATATTTTTTGGGCTTTGTGAATTAATCCCGGCTCTGGTTTGCGGCAGTCGCATCTGTCTTCGGGGATATGGGGGCAATAAAATATGTCTTTTATCTCTCCTCCGCCCGACTTGAACGCTGACTTCATCATGGAATGAATATATTCAAGGTCGTCTAATGATATCATGTTTCGGTTTATAACTGACTGGTTCGTAATTATAATAACGACAAAGCCGTTTAAGTTAAGAAGTTTTATCGCATCAATGCTGCCGGGAAGGAACTCGAATTCCGCCCAGCTCTTTATGTAATCAGGAGAATCCCTGGTTATAACGCCGTCTCTGTCCAGAAAAACCACATTTTTCAGCAATTTTTTTTTCGTCATTAGGTAATCTTTAGATAATATGAAACAAACTGGCTACGCAAGAGCGGTTATATTCTCAAAAAGCCTTACTATTGATGAACTCGTAAAAAAAATCGTCACTCCGGTGAAAACCGGAGTCCAGATGGTATGCAACTGCTTGAAAGGACTGGATTCCGGCTTTCGCCGGAATGACGGAAATGGTATTTTTCGACTTTTTGCGAAACCAAAATATTACGTCATCTTCTATTCTGCAACAATAAATGCATCATCAAATCCGTTTTTATTAAGATATTTTTCATACTCTGCTGCCTGCTCAAGATTTGAGCATTTCCCAAGCCGTACCCTGTAGTAGATTGTATCACCGCCATCATAAGTTGTTATGTGAGCGTTTTTGTATTTTTGAGCAAGTTTTTCCCTGAACCCTTCAGCATTTTGCCGGTCGCGAAATGCGCCGACTTGGAATGTAAAATTCCCTGCATAATAGTTTACAGGGACATAAGTCCGGCGGTTATCGTTTTGGGGTTCAGATTTTTCGGCAACTCCCAGGGCTACTATTTTAACCTCTGCCGTACCAGGACCCACCAAGTCGATTTTTTGTGCTGCAGCATAGGAAAGATCGATTATTCTGCCGCGGACAAATGGCCCGCGGTCATTGATTCTGACTACAATTTCTTTTTTGTTGATAAGATTGTGCACCCTTACATATGTCCCAATCGGCAGAGTTTTATGGGCGGCAGAGATAGCATACATATCATAGATTTCACCGTTCGCGGTTTTTCTGCCATGAAACTTTTCGCCATACCAGGATGCCTTTCCAACCTGCACGAAATCCCTTGCGTGCTGCAGCGGCTGATACCACTCGCCCATTACTTTGTAAGGCCTGAATGTCGGGGAAGTTTTTGATTGTGGAGGGGGTGATTCTATTGTGGCACATCCATGTAGTAGAAAAAGCAAAAGACCGAAAACAGCAAGGAAAGTAACGGAAGAAAAAAAATGGTAAATACTCAGGTTGTCGGGTTCACGGTTCACGGTTCACGGTTGGTTACTTTCCTATAGCAATTTTCAGTACTTCCATCATTTCATCAACAAAGTGAAATTGAATCTCTTTCATTACCTTTTCCGGCATATCTTCTTCTAAATCCTTCTTGTTCCACTTTGGCATGATAATGGTTTTAATCCCTGCATGGTGGGCGGCAAGAACCTTTTCCTTTACGCCTCCAACCGGCAATACCCGACCTCTCAGGGTAATTTCACCGGTCATGGCAAGGTCTTTTTTTATTGTTTTATTGGTCAGAAGAGATACAAGGGCTGTAAGTATGGTGACACCGGCAGAAGGGCCGTCTTTAGGTATGGCTCCTGCCGGTATGTGTATATGTATATCAATTTTATCAAAAAAATCTTCGGAGATTCCGATTTTAGAAGCATTTGCACGAATGAAACTCAAAGCTGCTGTTGCGGATTCCTTCATAACATCCCCAAGCTGACCGGTTAAAATAAGGCCCTTTTTCCCTTTCATGGATGTGGCTTCGATAAAGAGTAACATGCCTCCTGTTTGCGTCCATGCAAGCCCCATGGCTATACCCGGTTTAGAAGGTCTTGCTCTGACTTCGAAGGTATAGTTGACAGGACCGAGAAATCTGTAAATATCTTTTACATTGATTTTTGCTGATTTTATATCACCCTCGGCAATTTGTGTTGCAACACCCCGGCAGATGGTTGCAATTTCGCGTTCAAGATTTCTTAAACCCGCTTCCCTTGTGTAGCCTGTGGTTATATTTTTTATTGAAGCATTTGTGAAAGATATCTGAGACGGATTGAGACCATGTGCTTCGCGCTGGCGAGGTATGAGAAAGTGGTTTGCGATTTTAATTTTTTCATCCAGAGTGTAGCCCAGCAGATCCAAGACTTCCATCCTGTCTCGCAGGGCCGGAGGTATTGTGTGTAAAATATTTGCAGTGGTAATGAACATGACTTTTGACAGATCAAACGGCACATCAAGGTAATGATCTGAAAAAGAAAAGTTTTGCTCTGGATCAAGAACCTCCAGCAGAGCCGAAGATGGATCACCGCGAAAATCGCTTCCGACCTTGTCTATTTCGTCCAGCATAAAGACCGGATTATTAGACCCTGAGCGCCGGATTCCCTGAATAATGCGCCCTGGAAGAGCGCCGACATAGGTTCGCCTGTGTCCTCTGATTTCAGCCTCGTCCCTTAGACCGCCAAGTGAGATGCGGAAAAATTTTCGGCCTAAAGCCCTGGCTATTGAACGGCCGAGAGATGTTTTTCCTGTGCCGGGAGGACCTGCAAAACAAAGGATTGGGCCTTTTGATTCAGGTTTGAGCTTTCGTACAGCCAGAAATTCTATAATACGTTTTTTTGGTTTCTTTAGCCCGTAATGATCATCATCTAAAATCTTTCTGGCCTTTTTTATATCCAACTTGTCTTCTGTGCTTTCATTCCAGGGTAGTGATGTCAGCCAGTCAAGGTATGTTGATGCCACAGTATATTCGGAAGAAGAGGGGTGCATTCGTGACAGGCGGCTAATTTCACGTTCAGCTTCTTTAAGCGCTTCTTCAGGAAGATTTTTTTCTTTAATTTTAGCCTTGTATTCTTCAATTTCAACACTTGTTTCATCTTTTTCGCCGAGTTCTTCCTTGATGGCTTCCATTTGCTGGCGGAGATAATATTCTCTCTGCTTTTTATCCATATCGCCCTTGACCTGGGACTGTATTTTGTTTCCAAGTTCAAGAACTTCCAACTGATAATTAACAAGACGTGTAACTTCTTGCAGTCGGTTTTTTATGTCCAGGGTTTCTAAAACTTTTTGTTTTTCTTCTAATGTTGAATTTATGATCGAAGCAATCATGTCTGCGAGAATGCCCGGCATCTGGATTGATTTCGCCATAGAAAGAATGTCAGGTGATAATCCCGGAGAGAATTCGACAACTTTGGTGAACAGGCTTATAAGGTTGGATATAAGGGCATCGATTTTCTTGCTTTTTGTTTCTATATCCTGAAGATTTTCTACCTTGGCCTGCAGGTAAGGTTTTCCTTTTATAAAATCTTTTATTTTGAATCGGCCCAAACCTTGTACAAGTAATTGTGCCCTATTGTCTTCGATTTTTGCCATTTTAAGGATAAGTGCGGTTGTGCCGAATTTATATAGATCGTCAGGAGTATATTTGGTTTTTATTTCCGAACTCTTGGATAGAATAAGTCCGATTGTTCTATCTTTGGACATTGCTTCATCTACCAGTTGAATGGATTCGCGTTGCATTATAATAACTGGCACAACCATTTTTGGGAATAGAGTAGCATCAAATAAAGGAAGAATAGAAAGTATTTCCGGGAGTTTTCTACTTTCAAAGTCCAATGATGGTTGGTTATCTGTCATGGATACCTCCGGAGTCTGTTTCTTAAAACTTTAATTGGGAATCACTTATCCATCAGTGATCGGCACCTTGTGTATGGTAGCGGGCTGCAGCTTGGCAAGCCTGATCTGAAGAAAGCCGTTTAGATATGATGCCGTTACCTTATCAGTATCAATGGGTGCAGGAAGAAAAAGGATGCGTTCAAATTTACCATACTGGATTTCCGCTAATCTGTATTTTATGTTTTCTACGCGCGGCAATTCAGTACGATGCCCATAAATTTTGACGGCTTTGCTGCTAATTTCTACATCTATGTTCTCTTTATTGACTCCTGCAATTTCAGCTATAATAATTATTTCTCCAGGAATCTCATAAATATCCATTTGAGGCTTCCATGTAGAATCGGAAAGAGAAAAAACAGGATTCATAGATCTGAACATGTCCTCAATGGTTTTTTCGATTTTGGAACCTAATTCATCAAAATCCTCACCAAATCTTATTTTGATATAATCCATTTTGGCTCCTGCTTGTTACGGCTTATTATAAATGTTTGTCCATCATGTTTACACAAATATGACTATCACGATAAAGGTAAATTGTAAAGAAAATATCTATAGATAGAATGGATTGCGTTTTATATGGAAATGCCGTATTGCAAAAATATGATTAAAGGCCCCAGGGATTCATTCAGATTCATAATCGGTTCTCAGTATTTTTTATATTTTGGCATTATGGGCATTTTTTTGCCCTATTTTAATCTATACTGTTACCATCTTGATTTTACCGGTTTTCAAATAGGGCTCCTGTCTGCCCTTAGAACTGTGACGATAGTTTTGTTTCCATTATTTTGGGGGGCTCTGGCGGATCGTTTTCAAATCAGGAGACCGATATATATTTTATGCAATTTCGTAAGCGCAGGAATATGGACATGTTATCTTTATACCACTGATTTCTGGTTAATGCTCGTTATTACACTGTTTTATGGAATTTTTTACGCCCCGATTATATCTTTTCTTGAAGCCTTTACAATGGATGTTCTGGGCGAAGAAAAGAAAAGTTACGGGAGGCTGAGGGCATGGGGATCAATTGCCTTTATCGTTATTGTAGTAGTCATCGGCAGGATAATTGATCTTTTTTCAATCGAGATTATCATTGCTGTAATTCTTGCCGGCTCCCTGCTTCAGGCGCTCATTTCTGTCAAAATACCTGATATTATTATCCCCAAAAAGCAGTCTTTTGCTCCTAAGGCACAAGTTTTATTAAAGAGGCGTTTAACCGTCTTCCTGTTTTGCGCTTTTTTAATGCTTGTAAGCCATGGAACCTACTATGGTTTTTTTTCCATCCATTTGGACAGCCTTGGTTATGGGAATACATTTATAGGAATTGCCTGGGCTCTGGCGTCGATTGCCGAGATACTTGTAATGATAAACTCAAACAAAATATTCAAGCGTTTTTCTCTGGAAAATGTCCTGGCATTTTCATTTGTAATAGCAACATTAAGATGGTTAATACTTTTCTTTGTAAAATCTCCGGCTTTAATCCTGATATCACAGGTTTTTCATGCCGTTACTTACGGAGCATTTCATATAGCAAGTATATTGTATATTGATTTGTTAACTCCTGATGAAGCCAAGACTCTGGGACAGGCAGCAAACAATGCTGTAACTTACGGCCTTGGGATGACAGTGGGATTTCTCGTTAACGGCTATTTATATGAAAGTGTGGGTTCATTTAATTTGTTTATAATAAGCAGTCTTATTGCGCTGTCCGGAGGTGTGATTTTTAAATTAAGTTCAAAGTGACGGCTTCGTAAATCCCGCTTTAGCGGGCCCTTTATTATTCTGTTCAGTTTGATCAAAAATCCAACGCCGCTGCTATTCATGCAACATATTCACGTAACAAATTGAAACATTTTGATATTTGTGATATATAAATGCAACCTCTAAGAACATTATTGAATTCTTGAATTGCCAAGGTGGCAAGATATCAAAAGGTTTGACACGCTGGATTTTCGTGACATAATCTCAATATATCTGCAACTTCGATGAAACTGTTCTAAGAGCATGCCACTACATTTTATGGTTGATAAAAATCAGGCTGTTTTTTGTTCCATATGGGAATGTTTAATAAACGTCTTTTAATATTAATGTTAGATTCCTGATGAAAGAGTAATTGAAATAGAATGGCAAAATGTCAGCATACAATAAATGGTTTGCCTGATTACAAATGTGAAAAGAAAGCTCTTAGGTCTGAGAAATATTGCATTTTTCATATGTTTAAGGCTGATAAAAGAAATAGACTAATAAAAAAATTCCGCTATGAACTTAGGGAGTTACACAAAAAAAAGACGGGAATTGGGTTGGGTTTGTTTTCCCAGAAGAATTTTTTTTAACCGAGTTTAAAATTGATTATCACATTGACCTTTCGCACTCTACATTTGGTACGATTAATATTTCTAATATTGGTTTTAGTGAACAGATCAATTTAAGTAGTTGCCAGTTTTTAAAAGCGATTAATGTAAGCCAGATTAATTTTAATTCAAATTTTCTATGTAATAACAGCACTTTTAAGGGTGCTACAAAAATATTTTCAACTTTTAAAGGCATGGCAAACTTTAGCCAGAGTGATTTCCATGGCCGTACTTCTTTCGGTGGGAGTTTTGATGATAAAGCCTCTTTTAACAGTTGCATTTTCCGTGATTCGATTACATTCAGAGGTGGTCTGGATATTACATTCAATACTGGTAGCACTGAAGAAAGAAGACTTTTTAATAAAAAAGTTGAGATGCAGGATGTTAATTTTCTACGTCCTGATAGAGTCAAATTCGTAGGAACTGATATGTCATGGTTGCTTTTGGTCGGAACTGATTTAAAAGGAGTTCATTTATACGATACTAAATGGTTTCAGCAAAAATTAAAACGAAACGGTTTATATGATGAAGTCTTCGCTCTCAAGCAATCAGATAATTATAGAAATTATATTATACCACAAATAGAATCCGGCTACAGAAATGTTAGGGTGGCTTTAGAGGAAAACAAAGATTATTCTTTCGCCTCAGATTTCTATATTGGCGAAATAGAGATACGAAGAAAAAGAAAACATATCATAAAAAAACATTTTCTTAGCATTGAAGCCTTTTACAATGCTTTAAGTCTATATGGAACAAGCCCTATTCAAGCAGCAAGAATGTTCTTATGGTTTTTCTTGTTGCATTTTCTCATCTCTTTTTTTCTATACCAAGCATCTTCGAATCATCCCATGTTTGATTTTTACAGTTTTGAATCCTTAAAAACAGTTTTTAATGAAGTTTCACCATATGGTATTAATTCACTGAAAATACTCACCTTACAACGCTTTGGAAACTTTATTGAAAATGGCCTGCTCCAATCACTAATAGACACTATTTTTCGTATTATTGGCCCTATACAGATAGCCCTATTGGTAATGGCTTTGCGCAATAAAATTAAGAGGAATTGAATCTAACTTCTAATATGGACGCTGAGCCGGAAAACTTGGGCCTTTTATATTTCTCGGCAAATTATTATTTAAATCTCTTTTGCGAAAGCTCGCTTGTTTTCCGGCCAAGTCATGCGGGTCGTTAGATGAAGGGGAGGAATATATGAGAACGCTTTCAAGCCTCTTAGCCGTAGCATGTTTGCTATTTACTCCAGTTGTTGCAAACGCAGCGAAGGGGGTCGTCGTTCTTTACAAGTCTGGATGTAGCTATTACATCGTGGAAACGAACCTGGGATATGCCATCCTTGAGTGGTATGGCGGCAATGATCCGAGCGAAGGTGATGTCTTGGTCGGAGACTATGAAACCTACGGTATGAAGGACATTTACAATCTAACAGCTGACGCTGAAACAAAGGTGTGGGTAGAGGACTTTTGGCTATCAAAAAGCAGAGCAATCGAAAAGTACTATGACAAGTGTAATTGACATCATCTAATCGGGTAAGGGGGAGTTTCTCTCTCCCCCTCCCCACAACACCACGGCATGCGGGTCCGCACCGGGCGTTTCACAAAGCTTATCGGGCCGTAGCCGGATAGTGAATATTCACCCAAAGTTCCTTA
>Ga0180732_1000807_pt1 | contig 22840 bp, 18 predicted proteins | sample KR11_01MetaG_FD_148674 | JGI IMG/M metagenome (GOLD analysis project Ga0180732, IMG submission 148674) | Groundwater microbial communities from the Olkiluoto Island deep subsurface site, Finland - KR11_0.1 MetaG | ecosystem: Environmental > Aquatic > Deep subsurface > Groundwater | place... | reverse complement strand
TAAACATATCGTTGGCCTTGTGATCGGAATAGTCCAATTATATTAAATTTTTGGCCGTTTGCAGAGGGTATAATTTGGACAAGTTTTATCCAGTCGTTTTTGCAGTGAAGTCAATATTATATAAAATGGATTAGAAATCCGAAGTCTTTTACAGGTAAAATATAAGAAATCTTTTATTGGAGCGATCAAATGACCTTGACATCACGTGAACGGGTACAAGCCGTATTGAACCATGAAAAACCAGATCGTGTACCTATCATTATGGGTGTTAGCAACGCTACAGGCATCAAGATTCGACCCTACCGGGGTTTGTTAAAAATGCTCAATCTGGATGTTGAAGAAAAGTATATTTATGATTGGCCAGAACTGGGCACTGCTTTGCCTGATGAACGTGTCATGCAGCGGCTGCACAGTGATGTGCGCGGCGTTCTTGATCGCTTTCCATTGGAAGTATTCCAGCGTAATCAGAGCCGTCCAGAACATACACCTTTCTTTGATGATTGGGGTGGGGGCCAGATGGAGATCGCCCCTGAAGAATGGTTCCCCGGCATTGCTCCCATCCCTGATGCCACCACCGTGGATGTTTTAGAAAAATATCCCTGGCCGGACATGGATGATCCTTACCGTGTGGCGCATGTGCGTGCCCAGGCGAAGGAATTACATGATGCCAATCAGTATGCCATTATGGCCACGCCCTGGCTGATGTTCCCGTTCGAACGAGCCTTCGAAATGCAGGGCATGGAAAAATTCTTGATGAACCTGGCGGTAGAACCAGACTTTGCCCAGGAATTGCTGAACAAGAATAATCAGTTATGCATGCAATTGATGAGAAACTTTTTAGATGAATGCGGCGATTTGATCGACATCATAAAGATCGGCGATGACCTGGGCACCCAGGAGAGCCTGATGATCTCTCCGCGCATGTATCGGCGGATGTTGAAACCGCTGCATGCAGAAATGATCGCCATGATCAAGCAAAAAACCAAAGCCAAAGTCTTCTTTCACACTGATGGCGATGTCTTTGACCTCATCGAAGATTTCATCGAAATTGGCGTGGATGTATTGAATCCCATCCAGACCTCTGCCGGCAAAATGTCTGATCTGGAAGGATTGAAGCAGCGTTACAATAAGCGCATCGTTTTTTGTGGTGCTATTGATACCCAAAAAGTTCTTCCTTATGGAACACCGGATCAAGTGCGGCAAGAAGTCAAACGCGTGATCAACATCCTCGGAAAAGACGGCGGTTACATGCTGGCAACCGTGCATACCGTGATGAATGAAGTTCCCCCCGAAAACATCCTGGCGATGGTAGATGCAGTAGAAGAGTTTGGTAAATATCCGTTATTGTAGATGCGTATTATGCGATCTTTTCACACCACCTGTCCCCAAGCCCTCCCGGGGCGAGCAAAGCGAGAGGTGTATAAGTCTGCTTTTATGTAAGGGCGATTCATGAATCGACCGTTCAAACTTAAATCAAAACCTCCGCAGTTCACAGACACTGCGGAGGTTTTCTTATCGTTTTTTTGAAATTACTCTTTTTCGTAGGGTTCGCCATCGGCTGCTGGAATATGACCTTTTCCAACGACACCGGCAAGCACAATGATGGTTGCCAGATATGGAACCATACCCAGAAATTCACTTGGCAACGGCACTTGCAACAAAGAGGCTTTGACTGATAAAGAATCAAAGAAGCCAAAGAGCAAACCGGCGCCCATTGATCCAATTGGATTATAGTTACCGAAAATCATGGCAGCCAGACCAATAAAACCTCTACCGGCGGTCATTACTTCATCAAATCGGCCAGAAGATCCCAAAGTGAAATAGGTGCCAGCAAAACCTGCCATCATTCCGCCGAGAATGACTGCCATATATCTGGTTTTGAACACATTAATGCCTAGCGTGTCAGCGGCTTTAGGATGTTCTCCGACTGCTCGGACTCTTAAACCCCAACGGGTTTTGAAAAGCATAAAGGTGAGGAAAAACACCAATATGATCATCGCATAGACATAAATATTGTGGTGAAAAAGAATTGGGCCGATAAAAGGAATCTTGGAAAGTATAGGAATCTCAACCTGTGGAAACATACCTGGTTCATTCAGAAATTGGTAAGCAGTTTTCTGAAGAAATTTTGACGATAGGTATGATGTAATACCTGTGGCGAAAATATTGATCACAGTTCCCGAGATGATCTGATTGATCTTATATTTAATTGAAAGTACCGCGTGAATTAATCCCATCACGCCACCGGCCATAATTCCTGAGAGCATACCGATCCAAAGATTGTCAGAAAGACTTGCAAAAACCGTGCTGACAAAAGCACCGGTCAGCATCATGCCTTCAATACCGATATTGACGACACCAGATCGTTCACATAAAATACCAGACAAGGCACCTAGCGTTAATGGCACGGCTCTTACGACCATCACACGCAGCAAACCGGCTAAATTGGTTTGCCCGCCTGAAGTTGCCCAGGTCAAGAACCCGAAAAGGAACAAAATGGCAACCGCTGCAAGGATGCCGTTGGTAAGCTTTCCGAAACCGCGCACGACTTGAAAAACACCTAATAGTGCCAGAACTCCAGCAATAGCGTTTAATGCAAATCCGCTTGAAAAAACCCAGTCAGCAGTCTCTGTTGATGCTCCGCCAGGATTCATCAAGAACCTGGTGACTGCACCCGGAGTAATATTTGCGACGAAAACAAACCAGATAAATAGCGCAGCTCCAAGGAAAATACCTCCCATAATAAGGCGGCGGCGGCGTTCTCGAGCCCGCATTCCTTTACTCGTTGCTGCATGTGTAGTGTCTATTGATATTGTCATGGATGATTATCCTTTCCAACTGCGTAAGGATACTATGTCCTCGTTATGATTTGGTGTTTTCAAACGGTATATCGTGCGAATGATAGCAGGTGCCGCAATAAACGCCAGGATCAAAGCCTGCAAGATAGATACAATATCAGTCGGAACACCGACTGTCAACTGCATCGAGCGCGCGCCATTTCGTAAGAAACCAAATAATAAAGCTGCTAACACAACCCCAAGCGGGTGACTTTTTCCTAAAAGCGCTAGCGCGATGCTGTCAAAACCGTAGCCGCTTGAAAAAGCCGGAATCAAGCGGTGGTTAATTCCAAGCACCTCATTGGAGCCTGCCATGCCAGCCAAACCGCCTGCTAATACCATGGCGATAACGGTTCTAGAGGTCACATTGATGCCTGCATATTGAGCGGCATTCGTATTAGACCCAACCATGCGCAGTTCCATGCCCCAGGTCGTTTTGAAGAGCAGCAGATAGACCACGAAAGCGACGAACAAGGCGATAAAGAATCCGATATGGAAACGAATGGGAGCCTCGAACAATTGTGGCAATTCAGCACTCGGCAGAATCCAGGGGGTTTTAGGCGTGACTTCGTTGGGATCTGCCATTGGTCCTTTAAGCAGCCAGTCACTGAGCCTGAAAGCGATGTAATTCATCATAATGGTGGTGATCACTTCATGCGCGCCAGTTTTGGCTTTTAAAAGGCCCGGGACGAAACCCCAAAGGGCTCCACCAAGTGCGCCGCATAACATGGCAACCGGGATGTGAATGATTGGCGGAAGCCCCGGAATTGCGTATCCGGCCCACACACCAGTGAGTGCACCAATATAAATTTGGCCTTCAGCTCCGATATTGAAAAGTCCAACCCTGAACCCAAGTGCGACTGAAAGACCGGCGAAAATATAAGGAGTGGTTTGAACCAGACTTTCAAAAAACGGATTTATCGCTCTGCGGATCAGCAGCGCGTCACCGCTGGCAAACGCGGCCTGAATCTTTTGTGGATTTCCAATAGCCCCGGTTATGAGTGCACCGTAAGTATTGATCGCCGTGGTAAAGGCTTTTCCAATTCCAGAAAAGAAGGAAACTTTAAATGCATCATAGACTTCAGTTGTTGTAGCGGCTACCAAGACACCGCCTAAGAAAATTCCGGTGAAAATTGCCAGAAAGATCACAGTAAAGTTGCTTCTGGAAAATTCCTCCCAAAAAATTGCCAAACCATTCTTTTTTAATTCCTGTGGTTTTTCAGGGCTCATATCGATTCCTTTGTTTTATCAGGATCTATAATTATTTAACGACTAACTTTTTCGGTTTCGCCAATAATGCCGGCCATGAGCAGTCCAAGTTGTTCTTTGCTTGCGTTCTTGGCATCTAATATGGAAATGATTTTTCCTCGATACAAAACCGCAATCCTGTCTGAGAGCTGCATCACTTCATCCAATTCAGTAGAAACCAGAAGAACAGCACAGCCTTCATCTCGTTTAGCTAACAGCCTATTGTGAATATATTCGATAGAGCCTACATCCAAACCGCGGGTAGGTTGCGAAGCAATCAATAATTTTATTGGACGTGAAAATTCTCGCGCTACGATAATTTTTTGCTGATTTCCACCTGAGAGGGAGCTAGCAGGTGTAAATACACTGGGTGTTCTGATATCAAAGCTTTTTACCAGATTCTTACCCGTTTCTATGATTACTTTTTGATCAAGCCAAATGCCTTTTGAATAAGGTTTCAAGTAATAAGTATTCAAAACAAGATTATCTGAAATTGGCAGACCCAAAACCAAACCATCTTTTTGTCTATCTTCAGGGATATGGGCGGTGCCTAATTCAGTAATTTGCCGCGGATTGGAATGTGTAATATCCTGACCACTTAACAAAACAGTGCCGTCGATTGCGTGCAACAACCCTGTGAGAGATCGAACCAGTTCGGTTTGGCCATTACCTTGAACTCCTGCAATTCCCAAAACTTCGCCAGCGCGAACTTCAAAGTTGATTTCATCAACGGCAACACCGCCACGGGGGTCGAGAACTTTTAGATCACGCACTTCAAGCACAATCTCGCCTGTTTTTTGAATTTCTTTGTCTACTTCTAGACTTACTTCTCGACCAACCATCATGTTCGCCAATTCGTTCATCGTGGCAGTCTTCGGGTCAGTACTGCCTACAACTTTTCCGCCCCGAATAACGGTGATCTTTTTGGCAGATTCCAGTACTTCACCTAATTTGTGGGTAATGAAAATGATTGATTTGCCCTGGTCGATCAAAGTTTGCATAATTTTAAATAATTCAACCACTTCTTGAGGTGTAAGCACTGCCGTGGGTTCATCCATGATCAAGATATTGGCTTCACGGAAGAGTAATTTGATGATTTCGACCCGCTGCTGCAAGCCAACCGGCATGTCTTTGATATAAGCATTTGGATCGATATTCAAATTATATTTGTCAGAAATTTCTTGCACTTTTTGGGCTGCTTTTGCGCGGTCCAGCACACCCCCATATTTTGTAAACTCTTCTCCCAGCATAACATTTTCGGTTACAGTAAAAACTGGAACCAGCATGAAATGTTGGTGAACCATGCCGATGCCAGCTTTGATGGCGTCAATTGGTGATTTAATTGCAGTTATATTACCATTCACCAATATTTCACCTTCATCAGGGTGATATAACCCATAAAGGATGTTCATCAGCGTGGTCTTACCAGCGCCATTTTCACCCAATAAAGCGTGAATTTCGCCTTTTTCTACGGTCAGGTTAATATGGTCGTTCGCCAAGACACCCGGAAATCTTTTTGTAATTCCACGAAGCTCTAAGACAGGAGCCATGTATCCCTCATTCTATTTAAGATTTATAACGATTTTGATGGATATTGTACCATAATGGGGTGAGTAAAAAAAAGGAGCCAGTTCAACACTGGCTCCCTTTGTCGTAACTTTTTTTACTAGCGGGCAGGGATGGTGGCAATCTCGCCGGAGATAATTCCGGGGATCAAAGCTTCGATTTCGGCTTTGAGTTCAGCAGGAATCTGAGATTCCCATGTTGAACCATATCCAAGGCTGACGCCTTCGTTCTCAAGGGTTAATTGATAGACTTCTCCGCCCTTGAAGGTGCCGTCAACAACTTGTTTGACACTGTCATAAACGAAGACATCGATTTTCTTGAAAGCTGATGCTAAAATGAAGTCAACTTTATCAGGGTTGGCTACAGCCCAGTCATTGTCAACACCAATCAACAGACCGGTATTGCGATCAACCATGGCGGCCAGGGTGCCTAAACCAACAGGTCCGGCAACGGGCATGATGATGTCAGCGCCTTCATCGAGGAGCTGTTCGCCAAGTGCGCGGCCGTCATCAAGACTGTTGAAATTACCGACTTCCAAACCCTTTTGAGTTTCGGGGTCCCAACCAAGCAGTTCAACAGAGGTGCCGTGAACTTCATTGTATTTGGCGATGCCCATGGCATATCCATCCATGAAGGCTTGGGTAGCGGGGAAGAGGATACCAACATAGGTACCGACTTTGCCAGTTTTGGTCATGCCGGCGGCGAGGTAACCAGCCAGGAAGGTAGCCTGGTCGATTTTTGCTGCGTTGCCGCGGACATTGGTTTGGGCCAAGTAATCAACATCAACGATGGCATATTTCTGATCAGGATTGGCATCAGCAGCAGCGCTGGTGGCATCCGCGAGCAAGAAACCAACGGGGATGATCAAATCACAACCATCTTCAACAAAGGAGTTTAAGTTGACTTCGTAATCAGAGGCCTGCTCAGATTCGAGGTATTTAATTTCAACGCCGAGTTCTTCTGCGGCTCTTTCAAGCCCGGCCCAGCCAGTTGCATTGAAGGATTTGTCATCAACACCACCGGTATCGGTAACTTCGCATGCTTTGATTTTTGCTTCGGCAGGTGCCGCAGGCGCGCATGCAGTTAAGACAAATACAACAACCATCAAGACGGACAAAACAACCAACAGCTTTTTGGACATATGTTTCTCCTCCTACAGAGAGTAAAGGGTTAGTGGGTTTATTAGCCCACTTATTTATTTAGTATAGCGTCATTTTTGTGCGGATGCAAGTATCCAAATCAAAAAACCTGTGAATTGTCAGACATTTCACAGGTTTTTTAAGGTAAGTATTATCTTTTATCGTCCAAAATTTTACTTTTTGATCAGGTTATTCGCCGGCACCCTTAACTGCTTCACCGCGTTTGACGCCCAGCATCAAGAACAAGGCAATCATCAAGAATAACGGACCAAAAAACATGATGGTGTTGTAGTTATTGCCGCTCAGCGTCACGATCAAACCGTTCAAATTCGGTCCGACAATAGCTGAAAAAGTGGAGAATAAATAATATAAGCCTGTAAACGTGCCGACGCGTTCAAGCGTGGTTAGGTCAACCACCATTGGCAGTGAATTGATATTGATGAAAGACCAGGCAATGCCTGCTCCCATTAAGAACAAATTCACATTACGGATCATGCCCAAACCTGGAATTATGCCCAGTTCGACCACCAGGAATTCTGCTGGCAGTATCGCGATCATCAATATCAGCGCTGCCATCAACACGATGCCAATTGAGATTGTAACCTTGCGCCCAATTTTGCTGCCAAGAATGCCTGCCACAACCGCAAACAAAACGAAGAAGATGCCCATGTGTCCGACCATGCGACCTGCATCACCTTCCGAGATGCCCAGACTTTTAGTGGCATAAAGGGTTAAAAAGGCGTCGATTCCTGAATAGGCCAGGAACCAGAAGAATATAGCCAAAAGAATGCGCAGTCCGCTTTTATCTTTGTCTGTGATAATTTCTTTAAAGCTCTGCACCATATTGGGTTGTTTTTCTGGCGCTTCAAATTGTTTAGGTTCTTTAATGAAGATGAATACCAGTGCTGCGGCCACCAGCACAAGTGCTGAGCCCATCCAGAAGGGGAAGTTGATATTGATTTCGTAGAGTGTGCTTCCAACTAAAGAGGCTATGATGGTTCCAAGGCCGCCCATCAGGTTGATGATGCCATTCGCTTGAGAGCGATATTTTGAAGGGGTGATGTCAGGCATCAATGCAACCACCGGTGTACGCCAAAAAGCCATGCTTAAGAGCAGCGTGCTGGTGCAAGCCACAAACAGCGGAAGAATCGCCGCCAGTGGAATTAATCCAAACGCTGCCGCACCGATTGGAGCGCCAATCAGAATAAAGGGCATACGGCGTCCGATTTTTGTGCGCAGCTTGTCTGACCATGATCCCACCGCAGGCTGGATGAACAAAGCCGCGATGTTGTCAAGCGTCATGAAGAAACCGATGAGGGCTGGAGATAAATCAAACTTGTTGGCTAAAAAGAGCGGAACGAATGCATTATAGACAGTCCAGATGACGCTGACACCAAAAAAACCAAATCCGAGCAAGAATATTTTTCCGTAGTTGAACTTTTTCATAAATCTACTCCTGAGTCTATGATTTTTCTTTCTTTATCGGTTAGTGGTGCATTTTTAAGCAGATCGGGCCGGTGCTTCAGGGTTCGACGAATGGATTGTTCCCTACGCCAGCGCGCGATTTCTGCGTGGTTGCCTGACAATAATTCTGGTGGCACACCCCAACCTCGAAAAATTTCAGGGCGGGTGTAATGCGGGTACTCTAACAAACCGTTTGAAAAAGAGTCGTCCTCTGCGCCGGTCGGGTCGCCCAAGACGCCCGGCAGAAATCGTGAAACGGCATCTATGATGATCATGGCGGGTAATTCTCCGCCGGTTAGCACGTAGTCACCCACCGAAATTTGATCTGTGACAAGGTGATCACGTACTCTTTCATCTATACCTTCATATCGTCCGCAGAGGATGGCGATGTGGGGCAGGGCTGACAATTCTTTGGCAATGGCAGTTGAAAACGGTCTGCCTTGTGGCGTCATTAAGATGAGCGGACAAATCGGTGGGGCACCCAGCACAGATTCCACCGCCTCAAAAATCGGCGGGGCTTTCATCACCATACCGCCGCCACCGCCATAAGGCATGTCATCGGTAACATGATGTTTGTCTGTCGTCCAGTCACGAATGTTGTGCAGGTTGACTTCAATCAGTTGATTCTCCCGCGCACGTTGTAGGATGCTGGAATCAATGTAGGGTTGGATAACCTGGGGAAACAACGAAAAGATATCAAAGCGCATGAATCCATTCTAGCTAAAACCTGTTATCATGGCAAGTAAATAATGAACTGTTAACTAAAATTTAATCTTGGGATCGGTTTTTAGAGGTTCTTCGTTCTATTGACGCTCTCTTGTTCCGTTGGTAAGATAAAATTATATGTATATTCGAGGCTCTAAATGGAACATGCAAAAGAAACGCCGCAGGGTGAATCCCTTTGGTGTTGTTTTGGTGTTGGTGCTGGTCGCTGCACTGATCTTTTTTGATCGTACTGTTGCATCAACCATCCCATCTTTGTTCATGCCCACACCGACCCCCACGCGTGCGCCTGAATCCTTCATCACTGATGCTCAAAAACTCGAGTCGGAAGGCAAGTACGCCCAGGCGATTTCAATGTATAACCAGGCAGTCTTGGCTGATCCGCGTAACCCGGCCAGTTATCTGGCGTTGTCCAGGTTGAATATTTATACTGATAATTTTGCTGAAGGCATAAAGAACGCAGAAAACGCGCTGATGCTTAACAATAACAATGATACAGCCCTGGCATTGTTGGGTTGGGCATACGGCTTGTCTGGAGATTATATACAGGCTAAAAATAAAATAAATCAAGCCATCGCGATCAATAAAGACAATGCGGCTGCTTATGCATATTTGGCCGAAGTATATGTGTATGAAATGCAGGCAGGGCAGGGTGTCCTTAATATTTTAGATCTTGCGCGTGAAGCGTCTCGCACTGCAGTAGATCTGGCACCTAATACACTTGAAACGCATCGCAGTCGTGGACTTTTATTAAACTGGACAGCTAACTACGAAGAAGCAATTGTTGAATTTGAAGCTGCAGTGAAAATTAATCCAAATATTGCGAGACTTCATTTGGAACTTGGCAATAATTATCGGGCAGTATTTGAATACGATAAGGCCATTGATGAATATGGTAAGGCGGTTTCACTTAATCCCAATGATCCCATACCTCCTACCGCAATCTCTCGTGTCTATTTCACCAATGGCGACTATGCCAAGGCCATCCAATATGCTGAATCAGCGGTTGCGCTGGTTCCCAGCGACCCGAGATTGCATGGTAACCTTGGATTGGTGCTGTGGAAGAATAAACAATACCTCGATGCAGTGGATGCCCTGCGTTTGGCTGTCCGCGGCGGAACGACTGCAGATGGTGTCGTGGTCACTGGCCTTGAACTGGATTACGCCCGAATCGGCGAATATTATCAGACTTATGGTCTGGCATTGGCAAAAACCAACCAATGCGGAGAAGCACTTCAAATTGCTCAAGCCGTTGCAACAAGCTTGCGCAACGATGACATTGCACAATATAATGCACAAGAAGTGATTATCATGTGTGAAGCCCTGGCCAAAGCAGGTATTGCTGATCTACCCACGGCTACTCCCGTTGCCACAGAAGAAATGACACTTACAGAAACACTCACGCCCACGCCTTAAACGACGAGGGCATAAAGAAGCGAATGATCGATTACAGCGGCAAAAAGTTTATTTTCAGCAAACGCAAACCATCCAATAGTCCCATCAGAATCTTCATTGGATTAATCGTCCTATTGGGATTGATGTTCGTCATGCGTGCAATATCTGCTGGCACGATCGCCCCCATATTATCCATTACTCCCACGCCTACGCGTTCACTTCAGTCTTATGCGCAAGAAGGCGAAGCGCATTTTTCGGCGGGCAACCTTGAAAAAGCAATTGAAGCCTATAAAGATGCCGTGCGTGTTGAACCCAATGACCCTGCCTTATGGGCTGATCTCGCGCGTATTCAAGTCTACTCAGTATCGCAGATCACCATAGATAAAGATAAAAAAGCAAGGTTGGAAGAAGCCCTGCAATCGATCGAATCAGGGTTGGAGGTTAATAATGAATATAGTCAGCTTTATGCTGTGAAGGCTTTAGCTCTAAATTGGTACGGCGTTTCTTCAATTTCCGGGGAGGATTGGCAAGATTTTCTTGTCCAGGGAGAACAGGCGGCGCAAAAAGCACTGCAATATGATAATACCAACGCGTATGCGTTAGCCTACATGGCCGAACTCTTGGTTGATCAACAACGGTGGACTCAGGCTCAATCTTACATTAATCAAGCCCTGGAACGCGATCCGACCCTAATGGATGTTCACCGCGTAAGCGGCTTTGTGCTTGAAGCGACCGCGAATTATAGCCAGGCTATTGAAGAATATCAAAAAGCCATTAGCATTACACCTAATCTCAATTTCCTGTATATATCCTTAGGTGCGAATTATCGTAAATTAGCCAATATTAATCAGTTTACTAATCCGAGAGAATCCACTAGGTATTACGACCTGGCGTTGGATGCTTTTGATACGGCTGCAAAAATAAACTCCCGTCTGGGTGTTAAAGATTCGATTCCTTTAAGGTCTATTGCCAACACTTACGTTCAATTGGGTTCACCCTTGTATGCTTCGGCAAATATGTTGGCGGCTTTAAATTTCAAGCCCGATGATTCTACTTCTTACGGCGAATTGGGAGTAATTTATTATAAGTCGCGTAATTATGAAGGGGCCATCTTGCCGCTACAATGTGCAGTTCGTGGATGTACAGCTATGGAGTCATGCAAGGTTCGCAGCGGCGGGGTTGACTGCACTGAAGATGAAGCGAATAACCCGGCTTTGGTGATTGAAGCATTACCATTAACCACCACCACCGTAATCTATTACTATATTTATGGATCAGCTTTATCGGGGATGAACACCGCTTCAACAAATTATTGTGAATTGGCCATGCCTGTATTTGCTGAAATTACTGCCGGCTTTGGTGGAGATCCTACCATCATGGCTATTGTGGATGATGGTATTGCTATTTGCAGATTCTCGTCAATTATTGCAAGTCCAACACCTAGAACAATGGCTACCCCTGACCCTGATGCGACATTGACAGTCCCAACTCAAACACAAACGCCAACTGAATGAGCTGATGTAATACCGGTGTTTTAAAACCAATTATGCATTTTGTTAAGCATCAAGCATGCTTTTTGGCATGGTTAGACTTGATTAAATTAAACTTCTGCAAATATTTGTTTGGCAGTCGCAAAGCCAAGCGTTACAGAATTGTTGAGTACATCCAGTGTAACCGTTTGATTAAACGGAAGCACCTCAACAACTTTTACTTCTTGTCCTGGTTCGATACGTTTCTCTTCTAAAAAGGCCAGTAATTCTGGTATATCCTCGGCAAGTTCGTGAATTCTGCGGATGGTGACATTGTCACCCGCTTTCAACTCTGTTAATGGCACCCAGGCAGATACTGCAGCTTCATGCCCGGGGAGAGGATTGCCGTGCGGACAAGTCTCAGGTTGATTGAGATCAAGTAAGAGTGCATTCTCAACTTCATCTGAGATTGTGTGTTCAAAACCGTGTGCTTCATGATGAACTTTAGACCACGACAGCATCCGGATTAGCATCCACTCAGCCAGCATGTGACGGCGCATCACCGTTCGCGCGAGTTGATCTCCTCTGGGGGTGAGGTGCGGGCAGTGGTTTGCGTCCATAGTGATCAAGCCGTCACGCACCATCCGTTTTAAGGTATTGGTCACCGTTGGAGCAGATACTGCCAACAATTCGGCCAGGCGCGTACCAGTGATAGCATCGCCGTCTCTTTCAGTGATGTAGATCAAGCCTAGATAATCTTCGATAGTAGAACTGGTTTTTATTGTCATATTTACTCTCAATAGGTGATCATTATCATACTAGACAAAAACAAGCTAATCAAGTTATACTAATTCTGTATTTAGCATATACTAATTATACATCAAAAACAAGGAAAATTCCTTGAATCACATCATAGTAAGGATTGACGATGCCAATAATCACAGAAAACACTACATCACTTGCAGAAATAAAAACTGGAATAGTGGTAACACTACAAACAATAAAGGTTGGAAGCGAACTCACCAGCCGCATGACCTCTTTGGGGTTGACCCCCGGCGCCAGCATCGAAGTGCTGCAGAATTTTGGCCGCGGACCAATAATCGTCAATGTAAGGGGCACACATGTCGCTCTGGGGCGTGGCGAAGCGCGCAGGTTGATTGTAACTGAAGGCAGGCAGGCATGAGCAAAGATTGTCATGATTGCGGATCACAACATCCCACTAAACACCATGCAGTTAAGGGTTCTCCGCTGATTGCCCTCGCCGGACAGCCTAATGTCGGAAAATCCACCATCTTTAATTTGTTAACTGGTTTGAACCAGCATGTCGGCAATTGGCCTGGCAAAACAGTTGAGCGCAAAGAAGGAAAGTTCAAAGTAAGCGGGAGAGAGTACCGGTTGGTGGATCTGCCAGGTACTTATAGTTTGACGGCCAACTCTCCAGAAGAACTGATCACTCGCGAATTCATTCTCACTGAAAAACCCGACCTGGTGGTGGCTCTGGTAAATGCTGCGAACCTCGAACGTTCACTTTACCTTGTTGCAGAATTGGTTACACTATCCGCACCGTTGATCGTGGTGCTGAATATGATGGATGTGGCCAGCCAGGAAGGTTATAACATTGAAGCCAATGTGCTTGAAGCGGCATTAGGCGTTCCGGTTGTTCCGTTGACAGCCACACACGCAGCCAGTACTGCTGCTTTGGTTGGCGTAATTGAAAAAATGGTCACATCTGACATTGTTCAAACACCGAGAATGCCAGAGATCCGTGCCGATCATCAGGTTATTCTTGAACAAATGCAAATCTTGATCAATGGTTTTGTCCCTGAGAAGTATCCCGCTAATTGGGTGGCGATAAAATTGCTTGAAGGGGATAAAGAGATCACAAAACTGATGCAGTCGCTCGTTCCTCCTCAAAAGTGGGCTGAAGTGCAAACTTTATTAAAAGACCATGATGACGCCATGCTGGCCATTGCATCTGGTCGATACGAATGGATTGGACGCCTCACTCGGGCGGCTGTCACCCATCCCCGCGTCGGACAGGTAAGTCTCACTGATCGCTTGGATAAATGGGCAGCTCATCCGGTTGGCGGTTTAATCACCCTTGCTCTAATTCTGGGTTTGGTATTTTGGTTAACTTTTTCGCTGGGTTCCCCGGCACAAGAATGGTTAGATACAGCCCTCGTCTCACCGCTTGGTGAATTATTGAGCAGATGGATGGCGGCCTCTCCAGACTGGCTGCGCAGCCTTGTTGTAGATGGTGTGGTCGGCGGTGTCGGATCAGTGCTGACCTTTTTGCCTATCTTGATCATCTTTTTTGCTGCTTTTGGCTTTCTTGAAGATGTGGGTTACATGGCCCGCGCTGCATATGTGATGGATAATTTCATGCATTGGATGGGGCTGCATGGAAAATCTTTCCTGCCTCTCTTCCTCGGCTTTGGCTGTAATGTGCCCTCTGTGATTGGCACACGCGTGATCGATTCGTGGAAATCTCGTTTGTTGACCATTCTGCTGGCGCCTTTTGTGCCGTGTACTGCACGCATGGCTGTGGTGGCATTTTTAGCGCCGGCATTTTTTGGCAAGCAAGCCATGTGGGTCATCTGGGGATTAGTCTTCTTCTCGCTTTTCATCATGGTGCTTCTAGGTGTTATTCTCAACAAAGTGCTCTTTAAAGGAGAGCGTTCAGCATTCATCATGGAAATGCCTCTTTATCACATTCCCAACCTCCGCACCATTGGATTATTAGTCTGGCAGCGTTCGCTTTCATTTGTCAAAAAAGCAGGAACCATTATTTTGGTGATTTCAGTAGTGGTTTGGTCGCTTTCCATGCTGCCCGATGGCAATCTTGAAAATAGCATCCTGGCTAAAATAGGTCATTTCGTAGAACCGGTTGGCCGGTGGATGGGCATGGATTGGAAACTGACGGTGGCATTGCTCACCAGTTTCGTTGCCAAAGAGAACGCCATTGCAACGCTGGGTATCCTCTTTGGCGGCATGCAAGAAGCCAGCCTGGCACAAACACTCGCTACTATCTATACCCCGGCATCTGCTCTTGGTTTTCTCACCGTCTCACTCCTTTTTGTTCCTTGTGTGGCGACCCTGGCAGTCATCAAGCAGGAAACCGGATCGTGGAAGTGGACCATGGTAAATATTCTGCTCATGCTGGTGGTGTCTATTGGTGCTGGCACAGGTATTTTTCATTTGGCAACAGCCTTAGGATTGTAAAATGCTCGAAAAACTGGTGAATGAGATCAGAATTGGCAATACCTCTTCGCCTGCAGTATTGGCTGAGCGGCTGAATCTCTCATTGAACATGGTCAATGCCATGTTGGAAACGCTTGAAGAACAGGGTTATCTAAAGAACATGGCCGTGGAATGCAGTGCTGAAAAGCCGTGTACTGCTTGCCCAATCTCCAATTTGTGCAGCACTAAAAGTGGCGCAAGTCCGCGCATCAGGGTGGCGACAACCAGAGACTAGTTATGTAAAAAAATTAGCTGCCTGTTTATAAATGTTTACTGGGTCCAATCAGACCGTGTTTTGACATGTTATGATTGACCCAGTTGTTCTTAATAAAATATGTTCGATTAGCAGGACGCCATAGAGAAAATTTTGAATAAATCTAAAATTAAACCTAAAAAGTTGTTTATCAGTCTGCTGTTATTTGGATTGATTTTTATCTCTATCTTCCTTTATACAATTTGGGATAACAATCGTGTCATTTTGGTTGACCAGGTTGTTAAAATAAATGAACTTCCAGACTCTTTTCAAGATTTTAAAATCCTGGTTCTATCCGATCTTCATGGCAAAAGATTTGGCGACCAACAGCAAAAGCTGCTCGAATTAATCCACTCAAGCGAATTTGATGTGGTTTATATTGCCGGTGATATGCAAGAAAGTGATTTTTCTGGGTTTGATCCCCTGCTTGAGATTCTCGCCGGCTTGCCTCAAGAAACGCCTGTCTTTTATGTCGGCGGCAATTGGGGGCCTTTTGATTCTGATCTCATAACGGGAGAAGTTTTGGAGGTGGGAAGAACCCTTCTATCTCATGGCGTATCGCTTTTAACGCAACCCATCCAGGTTACCAAAGGCGAAGACCACATTTGGTTTGTGCCTGGGTTTTCATACTCAAGTAACCAAAAATGGCTGACACTCTCTGAGGCACAACTGAGCACCAATCTCGAACCGCTGGTTCAAATTTACTATTCCCAGACACAGGAATACCAATCCATGCTCTTGGACCGCATCAACACTATTCCAGAAGAAGATGTCTTGATTGGGTTAATGCATATTCCACTGGCAAAAGAAGCACTCAATTCTCTGGATGATTATCCTCCTTATGATTTGATTATCGCAGGCCATTTTCATGGCGGACAAATTCGCCTGCCATTGGTCGGTGCGATTTTTGTGCCTGATAGTAATTCACAATTGTTCGGTTTCTTCCCTGATAATCGATATGTCAGTGGTTTGTATGGTGGTAGTGCAACGCAACAATATGTGAGCCGGGGATTAGGGTCTACGGGAATCATCCCCTTATTGAAGTTCCGCTTATTTAATACTCCCGAGATCAATATAATCACTCTTCAAAAATCACATAATTAATTAAAATTTCCTAAAAATTAATATTTACGCCTTGACTTATTCTGAATCGGTTCTATAATCAAGGCAATTAAATATTAAAAGCAATGACGAGGACGAGTACTCCTCACAAGGACGTTTCAGAGAGCAGGGTAATGTGGTGAGAACCTGTACGCACCGTGAAGATGAATGGACCTCTGAGCTGCAGGGTGAACGTGAAAACCAGTAACCCGCGCCGGGAATGCCGCCGTTATCATGGCTACGAGTATAAGCAGATCCTCTGCCGTACTCAAAACGAGTGAAGCTGGCTTTTCCAATCCCTGGGCGCAATTCTCCTGGGGTTTTATTTTAGGAGGGAAACAGCTTAACCGGGGTGGCACCGCGGATGTTAAACGTCCGTCCCCTTGTATGGCGATTTTTTCGCCGTCGATAGGGACGGGCGTTTTTTTATTTTCCGTCCCCTGAAAAAGCGCAGTCATTTTTTTGGTTCACAAAGGAGAACACCATGGAAGAGCAAACGAAATACCTTCTGAATGAAAACGATATTCCGCGAGCCTGGTACAACATTAACGCAGATTCACCAGTTGCCCCTGAGGCAGTGTTGAATCCCATGACCAATGAACCGGTCACCCCTGATTTTCTCTCTGTTCTCTTTCCGATGGGGCTGATCGAGCAGGAGGTCAGCATGGATCGTTACATTGATATTCCCGAAGAGGTACGTGAAGCCTACAAACTGTGGAGGCCGACCCCTCTCATCCGTGCAAGGCGCCTTGAAAAAGCACTTGGCACTCCTGCCCACATTTACTTTAAATATGAAGGCGTATCTCCATCTGGCAGTCATAAATCTAATACTGCGATTCCACAAGCCTATTACAACAAGATCGCTGGCACAAAAGCCATGACCACCGAAACCGGCGCTGGTCAGTGGGGTTCTGCCCTTTCAATGGCTTGTCAGTTTTACGATATGCCGCTTGAAGTTTACATGGTGCGTGTTTCTTATGATCAAAAACCTTATCGCCGTTTCTTGATGGAAACGTACGGTGCTGAAGTCAATGCCAGCCCCAGCCCCAAGACGCATTACGGACAAAAGTTGCTTGCTGATGATGCCAGTAACCCTGGTTCACTGGGCATCGCCATTTCTGAAGCGGTTGAAATGGCTGCCACTTCAAACGGCGTTAAAAAGTATGGTTTGGGATCGGTACTACACCATGTGCTGCTGCATCAATCAGTCATCGGTGAAGAAGCCCTCAAACAAATGGATATGGCCAATGAGTATCCTGATGTGGTCATCGGCTGTGTCGGTGGCGGATCGAATTTTGCGGGTATCGCCTTCCCGTTCTTGCGCGAAAATCTCAAAAACGGACAGCGAACCCGTCTTCTGGCCGTTGAACCGGATGCTGCGCCTTCATTAACACGCGGGATTTACGCTTTCGATTACGGCGACACCGCTTGCTCAGCACCCATCTGCAAAATGTACACCCTGGGCGCCGATTTTATGCCCGCATCCATCCATTCAGGCGGATTGCGCTATCATGGCATGGCCCCCACGCTCTCTGCCCTTTACGCGCAGGGGCTTGTAGAAGCTGTGGCCGTTGCCCAAACCAAGGTCTTTGAAGCGGCTGTTCTGTTCGCCCGCACCGAAGGGCTTTTGCCCGCGCCTGAATCATCACACGCCATCTTGGCTGCCATCAATGAAGCGCTTGAAGCCAAGGAGACGGGTGAGAAGAAAGTCATCCTCTTTAATCTCTCCGGGCATGGCCATTTTGATCTCTCCTCATACAATAAATATCTGACCGGCCAAATGGAAGATTACGCACTACCGGATGAGGCTGTACAAAATATCCGTCAGCACATCCCCGCGATCAAAGAGAACGCACTGGTATAACCGGGCAACACTATCTCTCTCTGTTTATCCAAAAAGGCGCCATCTCTTCGGAGTGGTGCTTTTTTGATAATTATTTGGAAATTAAGATGTTTTCGTATATCATAAATGGGATGAATGAACCTGGATTTCTCGCCTATCTTGAGGGCGAAGGGATTGCTAGCCAAATCCCCTTCAACCGATATTTGCCACAACATCCCGCTGGTGTTGCGCAAAAATGGCTCGCGCAGCACGCGGCACCGGGTTCATGGGTCTTGGAACCCATTGGCGCCTCACCGGCTGCCATCCTCGAGATGGCCGAAGCTGGCTATAAGGTGCTGGTGGCTGCGAATAACCCCGTGGTGGCGTTTGAACTTGAGATTCTTGCTCAGGCAGCCGCAAAAACCGAGTTCCTGTCTGTGCTGCGTGAACTCTCCGTGCAGAAAAAAGGGGATGAGCGCCTTCAGCGTCACATTCAGAGTCTGTATCTTACTCGCTGCGCCACCTGCGGCAAAGAGGTTGATGCAGATTATTTTTTGTGGCGCAAGTCAGAAGATTTTCCCTATGCCAAATATTACCGCTGCACAGCCTGCGGAGACGAAGGTGAACACCTGATCAGCGAGACGGATATTGAGCGGCTGGCACCCTACAAGCGCTCCGATCCGCTGCACCGCGCCAGGGCACTTGAAAAGATTCCTGAGCTGACCCGGGCCGCGCGCGCCAACCTTGAGGAGCTGCTCAAGGTCTATGCACCCAGACCCTTGTATGTGATCTTTACCTTAATAAACAAGATTGAAGGCATGTCGCTATCGCCAGCGCGCCGTGAACTGCTGGATGCCCTCTTGCTTTCAGTGCTGGATGCCGGCCATTCTTTGTGGCCCGCCGGCGAGGGAAATGAGCGTCCGCGGGTTTTTAACATCCCTTCAGAATATGTCGAGCACAACCTATGGCAGGCTCTCGAAAGATGTATTGAGACTTGGTGCATGCGTGAGACCCCCATTTCTGTCACTCGCTGGCCGAATCTACCAGAAGGAGCAGGCATCTGTCTCTATCAAGGCCGCATGCGCGACCTGCTGCAGCAAAAACCTGCCATATCCCTTGAGTCTATTTATTGTGTGCTGCCGCGGCCAAATCAGGTGTTTTGGAGTCTTTCGACGCTCTGGTGTTCATGGTTGTGGGGCAAAGAGACAGCCGCCAATTTCAAGAACGTGCTAGAAAGACAGCGTTTTGACTGGTATTGGCATACCAACGCGCTAAACTCCGCGCTGGCGCCTGCTGCACGGATGATCAAGCCCGGCAGCTCTGCCTTCTGTCTGATCCCCGAGCCGGTACCCGGATTCGCCGCCGCGGCTTTTGAAGCCTGCTGCACGGCCAACCTGCAGTTATCTGGGCTGGCTTACAAAGACGAACAGCACCCTATTCAGACTGAGTGGGTTGCACAACCTGCCAACCGCGAGGTTAAGAAGGTCAACCTGCACAAGATCATCCGTGAGGCCATTAATTCCTGCCTGATGCAAATTGGAGAGCCCTGCCGTTATTTGCAGCTTTACACGGCGGTTATGGCTTCATTGACCCTCAATGAGGCTTATCCGGTCTCGATTCAGCAGATGTCCTACGACCTGATTACCAACGTACATGATGAGATTCTCAAGGTTTTTGCTGACCGCAAGTTCCTGCGCCGCATGGATGCCACCTCACAAGACCTGATCAGCGGATACTGGTGGTTGGCCCAACCTGAGGGCTGCCAGGTATCTCTCGCGGACCGGGTTGAGAAAGAGGTGGTCAACCTGCTGCAGAAAGAAACCGAGGTTTCAGCCGCAGAGGTGCAGCAAGAGATGAATTCCCGTTTCACTGGTTTTCAGACGACGCCTGCTGATCTGTTGGAGGTTTGTCTGCAATCCTACGCCGAGCTGGATAAAAGCGCAAAGGTGTGGCGCATCCGCGAAAGTGAAAAATACACCAGCCGCCAGCAAGACCTGGCAGACATCCAACTGCAGTTGCTCAGCATGGCCGCAAAAATGAGTTTGACCGCGGAGGGCGACAACCCGATTGACTGGATTGACCCCAAAACGCAGGGCAGCCTGGTCTATCGTTTGTTTTATGCCTCCACAGCCGAGATGACCCGCTGGCTATCGACGGATAGTGATGATAATGTTGACCGTGTATTTTTGTTCCCGGGCAGCCGCTCGGGCTTGATTCGCTATAAACTTGATCGCGACCCCTGGATGCGCGAGCGTGTCACACAGCGCTGGCACTTTCTCAAGTTTCGCACCCTGCGTGATCTTTCAAGCCGTAGAGACCTCTCACGCGACCTGTGGGATCTGTTGATTGATTCTGATCCCATCAGCCAGGAAGATGCCACCCAGCTTTCGATGTTTCTCTAAAGTTATTTTACTTGCCTGAAGTTGATCAGCACCAGGTTCTTGTCGCAGGTGTCGAAGGTGTCAAAGATGACTTGCTCTGAGAGCGGCAGCCCTGATTGATCGATCAATTGGATGGAGAGCAGCCCGCTTGAGTTAATCGGCGTGGTGCCCAATGGGAATTCATAGCCTGAATCGCCATATTCTGTGTGCGTACCCGAAATGGATTGTGTGCTGATGGTTTTGCCGTTGTAGGTTCCCTTGAGTTGGATGCCGATATTCACCAGATGTCTGCCCTGCAAATCGAGGACCTGGCCGGCGATGCCCTGCCAGGCGCAGCCCGTTGACGGCTTGAAGGTGCTGCTATTCACTGCTGAGGGGGCAGCCTGTACTCCGAAAGTATAGAGTGAATTACCGGCAGCAGTGGGATAGGCCGTGATCGCGGCATCTGTCTCACTGGGCAATATCTCGGGTGTGGCGGTGGCTGGCTCGGGGGTCTGGGTGGCGCCTACGGTAGGCGTCCAGGTGGGGGGCAGCACGACCGGGGTGGCCGTCGAGGTGGGGATGATGACCAAAACGGGCATGGTGGGCGGCGGAAAGGGGTTGATTGAGATAAATGGATTGGAATAGATCATGAGCAGCACCCCGACCAGGCCAACAGAAGCCAGAAGGGTGATGACGGTCAGAAAATTCCAGAAGACGTCACTTTGTTGGCGGCGTCTGCGGCGTTTCATGCGCCTGTCCATTTCGTCATGATCGGTAAAGTTCATTTATTGCTCCGCGGTCGATGTTGAGTGTATTACTGAACCAGCACTTCGATGCTGCTGGCTGCCCGGGCAGCCTCAAGCCATTTGGCCAGCGCGGCCTCCTGGAGGATGCGCCTGCCATCCACAGAAAGCGGATGCTCGGGTTCGCGGTCTACAACGTAGAGGATGTGATAGCCGAGCGCGCTCTTGATGACCTCTGTAAATTGTCCGATTTGCAGCGCGAAAACTGCTGCATCCACTTCAGGCTGGGTGAGGGTGCCGGCGGCGAACCAACCGATATCTCCACCAGAAGTGCGGTCATAGAGTAGAGCTAACTCTGCAAAATTCGTGCCATCTTTGAGTTTTTGCAAAGCATCCAGCGCATTGGCCTCGTCTTGCACCAATATCTGCAAAGCGTGGATCTGCTCGGCAGTGGTGGGGACGATGTTGATGATCTGATCGCGCTGCCAGACAGCGGTGATTTCGAGACGCAGCGCGGTCTTGAACGTGTCGGCGGTATATCCGTTGGCGGCCTGCCACGCAGAAAGCTGCTCCGCGCCGCCGGCGTCAACAGCCAGCTTGTCGAGTCTGGCTTGTAAGGTGGCGTCATCCAGGCTGAAACCGTTTTGGCCGGCGGCCTGGGCGAGCAGCAGCAGATCAACATAATTGTTGATGATGCGGTCGCGTTGTTCTTCAGGGGTGGTAACCTGACCGAGTTCTGTCTGGGCTTGCTGCAAGCGGGCGAGCTCTGCCTGGTAATCGCTGAGCAAAACACCCTCGCCATTCACAACCACAGCCATGGGCAGCGGGATGGGAGTAGGTTCAAGGGTGGCCGTCGGTAACTCTGTCGGTGCGGCGGTGGGGGTGGCCGTGTTGCAGGCAGTCAACATGATGAGCATCATCAGAATGGGAAGAAGGTATCGTTTCATTTGTAAGATTATACTCTAAGTGAGTTTTGAACACCGGAGATTTTCTTAGAACACCGGGAACGTGCACCCACATGCGAAGCATAGGGCGGCTTGGTTTTTAAGATTCCCGGGGTCTAGGGGTAATGTAACTCATAAATCCGCTGCCTTTATTTTCAGAAACCTAACCCCCAGATACCGGGGATTCAAGTGCAAATCCCCGGTATTCCCTTTAAGATAAAAACAGTCTCCGAATTCTGTTTAGGAATTCGGAGACTTGCCCTTAATTAACTCAAGGAATATTATCCGAATACTTGCGCTATCCATGATTAAGGCAACTTCCCGAAATCAGCTTCTGCACTGCACCCCAAAAGTTGGACACCACCAACAGAAAGGGTGCAGTTTTTATGAATAAGTTCAAAACAGAGGAACGATTAGCAGCAATACTAGAAGTAGAAAATGGACACAGTATTACAAGCGTAGCTAAAAGATACAAGATAAGTTTCGATACGCTGAATGATAGTGTCAAACGATATAAGGAAAATGGGATAGAA
>Ga0180732_1000806_pt1 | contig 22849 bp, 22 predicted proteins | sample KR11_01MetaG_FD_148674 | JGI IMG/M metagenome (GOLD analysis project Ga0180732, IMG submission 148674) | Groundwater microbial communities from the Olkiluoto Island deep subsurface site, Finland - KR11_0.1 MetaG | ecosystem: Environmental > Aquatic > Deep subsurface > Groundwater | place... | reverse complement strand
CTTCGCCACCTCGGCCTCGTCCTCGCGCAGGCTGATGGTGTTGTTGTAGGACTTGGACATCTTCTGCCCGTCCAGCCCCGGCATCTTGGAGGCCACGGTCAGCATGGCCTGCGGCTCGGACAGGATCATCTTGCCGCCGCCTTCCAGATAACCGAACAGGCGCTCGCGGTCACCGTGCGACAGATTCTGCTGTTCGTCCAGCAATGCCTTGGCCGATTCCAGTGCCTCGTCGTCGCCCTGTTCCTGATAACGTGTGCGCAGTTCGGCATACAGCTTGCCTTTCTTGCCGCCCAGTTTCTTCACGGCAGCCTCGGCCTTCTCCTCGAAGCCTGCCTCGCGGCCATAGATGTGGTTGAAGCGGCGCGCGATCTCGCGGGTGAACTCGATATGCGGTACCTGGTCCTCGCCGACCGGCACTTGCGTGGCGCGGTAGATGAGGATGTCGGCACTTTGCAGCAAGGGGTAACCGAGGAAACCATAGGTGGACAGATCCTTGCCGGACAGTTTCTCCTGCTGGTCCTTATAGGTCGGCATGCGCTCCAGCCAGCCCAATGGTGTGATCATGGACAGCAGCAGATGCAGTTCGGCATGCTCCGGCACGCGCGACTGGATGAACATCGTGGCATGGGCAGGGTCGACCCCGGCGGCCAGCCAGTCGATCACCATGTCCCACACGCTCTGCTCGATGATCTGAGGCGTGTCGTAATGCGTGGTCAGCGCGTGCCAGTCGGCCGCGAAGAAATAACAGTCGAACTCGTGCTGCATCTGCACCCAGTTCTTCAGCACACCATGGTAGTGGCCCAGATGTAGATTACCTGTGGGACGCATCCCGGATAACACGCGATCAGCAAACATTATTTAGACTTCACATTCACAAGAAAAAGTTGATCAGATCGATCACCGCTATCACCGGCGGCGTCAATATCCAGCCCAGCACCGGCGTGATGGCCAGCCCGATGAGGATGAACAGGCCATAAGGCTCGATACGAGAAAGCTGGTACGCCTGACGGTGCGGCAACAGACTGACTGCGACCCGTCCGCCGTCAAGCGGCGGCAAGGGCAACATGTTCAGCACCATCAGGATGACGTTGATTTTAACCCCGATCTGGGCCATTTCCATCATCGGTTCGGAGAAGTAGCCGCCGGGAAAGCTCCAGGCCAGCTTGGCCACCAGCGCCCAGAAGATAGCCATGAGCAGATTGCTGGCCGGTCCGGCGATGGCGACCCACAACATGTCCTGCTTGGGCCGGCGCAAGGCCGAGAAGTTGACCGGTACCGGTTTGGCCCAGCCGAACAGGATGCCGCCCAGTACCAGCGTCAGCATCGGCAGCAGGATCGTGCCGACCGGGTCGATATGTTTGATGGGATTGAGCGTGATGCGGCCCTGCTGGTAGGCCGTCATATCACCGAAGTGGCGAGCCACATAACCGTGGGCAGCCTCGTGCAGTGTGATCGCGAACAGAACAGGGATCGCGGCGACGGTGATGAGCTGGATCAGATGTTCCATCTAGTCTTCGATCCCGAAAGGCACCACATCCCCGCGTCCGGCACGCAGCAACTGTGGCGTGGCGCCGGTCAGATCGATCACCGTGGTCGGCTCGATGCCGACTGCCCCGCCCTCGATGACCAGTTCCACGCGATGCTCAAGCTGCTCGCGTATCTCGTCTATATCGGTGAGCGGGAAAGGTTCCTCCGGCAGGATCAGGGTGGAACTCAGCAACGGTTCGCCCAGCTCTTCCAGCAAGGCCAGCGCCACCGGATGGTCCGGGATGCGCACGCCGACCGTACTGCGCTTGGGATGCTGCAGGCGGCGCGGCACTTCCTTGGTCGCTTGCAGGATGAAGGTGTAGGCACCGGGCGTATTGTTCTTCAGCAGGCGGAACTGCACGTTGTCCACCCGCGCATAGTTGGCCAGTTCGGACAGATCACGGCAGACCAGCGTCATGTGATGCTGCTCATCCAGTTCACGGATCTGACGGATGCGGGTCACGGCATCCTTGTCGCCCAGATGGCAGCCCAAGGCATAGCCGGAATCGGTCGGGTAGACGATCACCGCGCCGTCGCGCAGCATCTCGGCCGCCTGACGGATCAGGCGCGCATTGGGATTGTCGGGGTGGATATTGAAGAATTGTGCCATCAGGCTGCTTTCATTTGGGTAGGGTCTTGCCAGTGTTGCCACACCGGACGACATATCTCCGGCAGATCGGGCAGACGCCCGAGATCACGGTAACTTTCCTGCGGGCCATGGAAATCCGAACCGCACGAGGACAACAAATGGAATTCCTCGGCGTAGCGGGAAAACTCCGCGTATTGCGGCGGTGTGTGGCTACCGGTCACCACTTCCAGCGCGCCACCGCCCAGTTCGACGAAGGTTTCCAGCAACTCGTGCATGGTCTGCTTGCCCATGCTGTGGCGTCCCACCATATAACGTCCCGGATGAGCCAACACGGCGATGCCGCCGCTGCCGCGTATCCAGGAGATGGCTTCTCCCAGATCAGCCCATTGGTGCGGGACATAGCCGGGCTTGCCACTGGCCAGATAACGGTTGAACACGCTCTTCACATCCTTGCAGCGGCCGGATTCGACCAGATAACGCGCGAAATGGGTGCGACCGATCATGTTGGGGTTAGTGGTGAATTTGTAGGCGCCTTCCAGCACGCCGCCGATGCCGACCTTGGCCAGTTCATCGGCCATCTTCTGCGCGCGCTGGCCGCGTCCGCTGCGCACTTCTGCTAATCCTGCCACCAGGGGCGGATAAGTCGGATCGATGTGCAAACCCACCAGATGCAAGGTGTGTTTACGCCATGAGACGGATATCTCGACGCCATTGATGAAAGTCATACCGAGCTTTTCAGCCTCTGTCCTAGCCCTGTCCAGGCCGGAGATCTCATCGTGGTCGGTCAACGCCAGCATGGTCACCCCGCGCTCGGCCGCACGCGCCACCAACTCTTCCGGTGTCAGTGTGCCGTCGGAGCAACTGGAATGACAATGCAGGTCGATATCAAGCATCGCCGCCGCCCTTCTTCATGACCTTGCCCTCTTCGGCGCGCTTGCGACGCACTTCCTTCGGGTCAGCGATCAAGGGACGATATATCTCGATGCGATCACGCTCGCGCATCACCACATCGGCTTTGCTCAGCTTGCCGAAGATGCCGTATTTGGCTTTTTCCGGATCGATCTCGGGATGCTTGTCGAGGATGCCAGAAAGGCGCACGGCATCCCCCAGCGTGGTGCCAGCTGGCACTTTGAATTTGAGCAACGCCTGCTCTTGCGGCAAGGCATAGACCAGCTCGATATCGATATTTTCGGTGTTCATGCTGTGGTGTAGATCTTTTCTGCACGGTGGATGAAAGCATCCACGAAACTGTCGGCGATGTAATGGAACACCGGCCCCACCATCTTTTCCAGCAGCTTGCTGGAGAATTCGTAATGCAGACTGAATTCTATTTTACAGGCTTCCTCGTTCAAGGGGATGAAACGCCAACTCCCGTCCAATTTCTGGAATGGACCGTCCTTGAGTTTCATTTTGATAAGGAATGGCGGTTCACGCAGATTCTCGGTGGAAAAGTGCTGTTTGATGTGGTGGTAATCGATATGCACCGTGGCATGCATGGTCGTACCCTGCATGTCGTCCATGGTCGCACCGCCGCACCAGGGCAGGAACTGGGGATATTCCTCTACCCGATCCACCAGATTGAACATCTGCTCCGCCGTATGCGCCACCAGTACCGTCTTTTCCACCAACGCCATGCTTCAACTAGCCCGTCATCAAAGGCTGGTAGAATAGCGTAACCACAGGCAAAACACATCTTCCAATGAGTATCATCCAGAACAAAAAAGCCTTTCACGACTACTTCATCGAAGACAAACATGAAGCAGGCATCATGCTTGAAGGTTGGGAAGTCAAAGCGATCCGCGCCGGACGCGTGCAGCTCAAGGAGGCCTATGTGCTGGCCAAGGACGGCGCACTCTGGCTGTTCGGCTCGCATATCAGTCCGCTACTGAACGCCTCCACCCACATCCATCCCGACCCCGTGCGCACCCGCAAGTTGCTGCTGCACAAACACGAGATCGACAAACTCATCGGCAAGGTACAGCGCGCCGGATTCACCCTGATGCCCTTGAACATGCACTACAAGGGCGGCCGTGTGAAGCTGGATATCGGGCTGGCGAAAGGCAAGAAAGAGCATGACAAGCGCGCCACGGAGAAAGAAAAAGAATCCAAACGCGAAGCTGCTGTCGCGATGAAGAAAGAGCGACGATAGATTGATTCGCAAGGTATTTCTCATATTGTTCTTGAGCATTACCCTCCCCGCTTGGGCGGGACAGAAAGGAACTGGGATGAACGACACCACACAAACCGCCTACCTCGCCGGCGGCTGCTTCTGGGGTATGGAAGAGCTGGTGCGACAGATCCCCGGCGTGCTGGAGACTGAAGTTGGCTATACCGGCGGCGACGTACCGAATGCGAACTATGAGATCGTGAAGATGGGACGTAGCGGCCATGCCGAATCGTTGAAGATCGTGTTCGATCCGGCCAAGCTCACCTATCGTCACCTGCTGTTCGAGTTCTTCCGCATGCATAACCCGACCACGCGCAACCAGCAAGGCAATGACCGGGGCACGCAATACCGTTCGGCCATCTTCTATGTCAGCGATGCGCAACGCGACACGGCAGCAGAGGTAATCCGTACCGTGGATGCTTCGGGTGATTGGGGCGCGAAAGTGGTGACAGAAGTCGTGGCCTTCAAGGAGTTCTGGCCCGCCGAGGCGTATCACCAGAAATATCTGGTGAAAAATCCGCACGGCTACACCTGCCACGTCAACCGTGGTTATCGTCTCGGGGAATGAGCATGAAGCTGCGTTTTCTGGATGGCATCGCCCTCACCCTTTGGGTCGGCAGCTTGTGGACGGTCGGCTATCTGGCCGTGCCCATCCTGTTCCAGGCGCAACCCGATAAACAACTGGCTGGCATGCTGGCGGGCGAGATGTTCCGCGTGCAGGGTTTCGTCGGCATCGCATGCGGGGTGTATCTGCTGCTGCGGGATGGTGTGAAGTTCGGCAAGCTGGCATTGCGCCAGCCCGCCTTCCTCGCCATCGCGCTGATGCTGCTCATCACGCTTGCCCTCCAGTTCGGCATCCAGCCGTTGATGGCCGGGTTGAAGTCACAGGCACTGCCGCTTGAGGTGATGAAAAGCCCGCTGGCTGACAGCTTTTCCATGTGGCACGGCATCTCCAGCATCCTGTATCTGATCGAGAGCCTGCTGGGACTTTCCTCTATCTATCTTTTCCTGCGCAACGATCCGGGACACTGAGCCTGCTTCCGCTCACAGGCGACATGACGCTTCTCCATTGACAGTCTTGTCTCGGAACTCGCGTAACATATCGGCATTTCGATATACCTGCCCCGCATGCCCACCATCGTCCTCACCACCCTCAACGCGCGCTACATCCATGCTTCGCTGGGCTTGCGCTATCTCGCCGCCAACATGGGCGAGCTGGAGTGTGACACGGAGATCATGGAGTTCACCCTGCAGAACCGGGCAGAGGAGATCGTCGAGGCTTTGCTTGCGGCCCAGCCGCGTATCATCGGTTTCGGCGTATACATCTGGAACGTGAGCGAGATCACCCGCGTGGTCGCCTTGCTGAAATGCGTAGCCCCGCAGATCACCGTGGTGCTGGGCGGGCCGGAGGTCAGTTACGAATGCGATGAGCAGGAGGTCGTGCGCCTGGCCGATCATGTGATCACCGGCTGGGGAGACATAAGTTTTGCCAAACTTTGTCGCGAACTTCTGCAACAGCGCCCGCAGGCACAGAAGATCATTGCCGGCATCCAGCCGAAGCTGTCCGAGATCGAACTGCCCTATGCGTATTACTCGGACAGCGACATCTCGCATCGCACGCTGTATGTAGAAGCCTCGCGCGGCTGCCCGTTCAAATGCGAATTCTGTCTCTCGTCTCTGGACAAAACGGCCTGGGCCTTCGATCTGGACCGCATCCTCGACGAGTTGGACAAGCTGTATCAGCGCGGTGCGCGCCAGTTCAAATTCGTCGACCGCACCTTTAACCTCAACATCAAAGACAGTGTGCGCATTCTGGAATTCTTCCTTGCGCGGCTGGACGACAAATTGTTCGTGCACTTCGAAGTCATCCCTGATCACCTGCCGGAGCAACTGAAAGCGCTGATTGTGAGATTCCCGGCCGGCGCGCTGCAATTCGAGGTCGGCATCCAGACCTTGAACCCGGAGGTGCAGGCGCTGATCTCGCGCAAACAGGACACCGCCAAAGCCGAGGCGAACCTGCGCTGGCTGCGCCAGGAAAGCCAGGCGCATATCCACGTCGATCTCATCATTGGCCTGCCCGGCGAGGATGTGGCGAGCATCGCGGATGGCTTCGACCGCCTGATCGCACTGAAGCAGCAGGAGATCCAGGTCGGCGTGCTCAAGCGTCTGCGCGGTACGCCCATTACCCGCCACACTGAAGCGTACGCCATGCGCTACACCCCGTATCCGCCCTACGCCATCCTCGCCACCGACCGCATCGACTTTTCCACCATGCAAAGGCTGGTGCGCTTTGCGCGCTACTGGGATCTGGTAGGTAACTCGGGACGCTTTGCGAAAACGCTGCCACTCTTGCTGGCTGAAAGCCCGTTCGCCCGCTTCCTGACTTTCTCCGACTGGCTCTATGCCACCACGCGCAAGACACACCAGATTCCGTTGCCCCAGTTGTTCGATCTGCTTTTCACCGGTCTGACCACCGCGCTTGCCGTAGCGCCGGAAACAGCCCGCAGCGCCCTGGAGCATGATTTTCTTCAGTCGGGCAGCAAGGAGATGCCGCCGTTCATGAGAAACGAGAAGGATATGCCCCGCAAGACCAGGACAGGCAATCCTGCGAAGCGGCAGGCGCGGCTGCAGGCGGAATAGCTTTCCCTGCGGCAGGCCGCCGCCACAAAAGAAAAGAGCCGCATGCGCGGCTCTTTCATCAGTCCATCCGTGGTGCTTTACGCCTTCAGCGCGACCAGCACCTCATCCAGCATCTTCTTGGCATCGCCGAACAACATGCGGTTGTTCTCTTTGTAGAACAGCGGATTGTCCACGCCCGCATAGCCTGAAGCCATGCTGCGCTTCATCACGATGGAGGTCTTGGCCTTCCACACTTCCAGCACCGGCATGCCGGCGATGGGGCTGCCGGGTTCTTCCTGCGCGGCCGGGTTCACGATGTCGTTGGCACCGATCACCATGGAGACGTCGGTATCGGGGAAGTCCGCATTGACCTCATCCATCTCCATCACGATGTCGTAAGGCACTTTGGCTTCGGCCAGCAACACGTTCATATGGCCGGGCATGCGGCCTGCCACGGGGTGGATGCCGAAGCGCACGTTGACGCCTTTTTCGCGCAAGAACTGCGTGATCTCATTGACTGTATGCTGGGCCTGCGCCACAGCCATGCCGTAGCCCGGCACGATGATGACGTTCTTGGCTTCGCGCAGCAGTTCTGCCGTTTCGACTGCGCTGATGGACACCACTTCGCCCACCGGCTGTGCGTCGCCGCCGGACTTCTTGGCAGGCGCGCCGCCGCCGAAACCGCCCGCGATGACGCTGATGAAGTTGCGGTTCATCGCGCGACACATGATGTAGGAAAGGATCGCGCCGCTGGAACCGACCAGTGCGCCGGTGACGATCAGCAGGTCGTTGTTCAGCATGAAGCCGGTCGCTGCGGCCGCCCAGCCGGAGTAGCTGTTCAGCATGGACACCACCACCGGCATGTCGGCGCCGCCGATGGCCATCACCATGTGGATGCCGAACAGCAGCGCGATCACGGTCATCACCGCCAGAGCGAACATGCCCGCATCGATCGTTTCCGCGTGCAGGAACTGGTAGCCGAACGCGATGACGACCAGCAGGCCGATCAGATTCAGGAAATGGCGCCCCGGCAGCAACAGCGGTTTGCCGCCGATCTTGCCCGCCAGTTTGCCGAAGGCGATGAGGGAGCCGGCAAAGGTCACTGCGCCGATCAGAATGCCGACATAGACTTCGATCTCGTGGATCGCCTTTTCGGCATGTGACAGATTCAGTGACGCCATCGGGTCGATGTAATTGGCGTAGCCCACCAGACAGGCGGCCAGACCGACCAGGCTGTGCATCAGCGCGACCAGTTCCGGCATCTGCGTCATCTGCACCTTGCGCGCGGCATACAGGCCGATGCTGCCGCCCACCACCATCGCGCCGATGATCCATGGCAGGCCTTCCATCGTGACGCGCGGACCGAACACCGTGGCCAGCACGGCGATGGTCATGCCTATCATGCCGTAGAGATTGCCGCGACGTGAGGTCTCGGGGTTGGAAAGACCGCCGAGGCTGAGGATGAATAGAATCGTCGCACCGAGATAAGCGACACTGGTCAAACTTGAAGACATCATGATCGTGATCCTTATTTGCGGAACATCGACAGCATGCGTTTGGTCACCGCAAAGCCGCCGAACATGTTCACCGCAGTGAGCGCAATACCCGCCACGGCCAGCCAGAGTATCCAGCCGTCCGGTCTATCCAGGCCGAGCACCGTCGGCGGCGCGATCTGCACCAGCGCTCCGATGGCGATGATGCTGCTGATCGCGTTGGTGACGCTCATCAGCGGGGTATGCAGGGCTGGCGTGACGTTCCACACCACCATATAACCGACGAAGCAGGCCAGCACGAACACGGTGAAGTGTCCGAGGAAAGCTGCGGGCGCATACGCACCGATGAGCAGGAACAGCAGCGCCACGACACTGAATATGGCGACTATCTTCCCTGCCGAGGCCGGTGCACCGGCACTGCCGTGGCCTTTCGCAGCGGGAGCGGTGGCCGGTTTGGCTGCGGCGGGTTTGGCCACAGCAGCCAACTTCGGCGCAGGCGCAGGCCAGGTGATCTCGCCATCCTTGATGACCGTCAGGCCGCGTATGGCGTCGTCTTCCATGTTGACGTTGATGACACCGTCCTTGTTCTTGCATAGCTCTTCAGCCAGACGGAACAGGTTGGTGCCGTACAGCGTGGACGATTGTTTGGCTAAACGACTGTTCAGGTCGGTATAGCCGACGATGGTCACACCGTGCTTCACCAACGCCTGGCCGGGTTCGGTCAGTTCGCAGTTGCCGCCGCGCTCCGCCGCCATGTCGACGATGACGCTGCCGGGCTTCATGCTCTGCACCATTTCGGCGGTGATCAATCTGGGCGCGGGCTTGCCGGGGATCAGCGCGGTGGTGATGATGATGTCCACCTCGCGCGCCTGTTTGGCGTACATGTCGCGCTGGGCTTGCTGGAAGCCCTCGCTCATCACCTTGGCATAACCGCCGCCGCCGCCGCCCTCTTCTTCGTAATCGACTTTCACGAATTCGCCGCCCAGCGATTTGACCTGATCGGCCACTTCGGCACGGGTGTCGTTGGCGCGCACGATGGCACCCAGACCGGCAGCCGTGCCGATTGCCGCCAGACCGGCGACACCGGCACCGGCGATGAACACCTTGGCCGGCGGAACCTTGCCCGCAGCCGTGATCTGTCCGTTGAAGAAGCGCCCGAAGACATTGGCGGCCTCGATGACGGCACGGTAGCCGGCGACGCCAGCCTGGGAAGTCAGCGCGTCCATCTTCTGGGCGCGGCTCAACATGCGCGGCAAGGCATCGATGGCCAGCACCGTCGCCTTCTTCGCAGCCAGTTGTTGCATCAACTCGGGGTTTTGCGCTGGCCAGATGAAACCGACCAGGGTGCCGCCTTCGCGCATCAACGCAACTTCGGCACTTGTCGGGGCAACCACTTTGAAAACGATGTCGGATTCAGCCCACAGCTTTGCTGCGCCATCAATGATCTCCGCACCGGCAGCACGATAAGCATCGTCACTACAATTTGCCGCGTCTCCGGCGCCTGATTGAACCGCGACTGTGAAACCCAGCTTGATGAGCTTCTCTACGACTTCCGGTACTGTCGCAACGCGCTTCTCGCCTGCACTTGTCTCGGCAGGAATCCCAATACGCATGTAACCCTCCTGTAAACCGCATACTGAAACGCCCGGTTGTTCCGGGCGCAATAAAATCACCCGCAATTATATACGAGCTTTGCGCCCCGCCCCATCCCATTGAAAAACGAAGAGGCACGACTCAGCGTGCCTCTTCACCTTTCTGGCGAAAGGGATTTCTCTGTTATTTGGACAGGGTGATGAAGGATAGTTTGCTTACACCGGACTTCTGCGCCAGCGCCATCAAGGTTGCCACGCGACCGTAAGGCACGGCGCTGTCTGCTTCGATCTGCAACTGGAACTGCGGATCGGTAGCGCGGGCACGCAGCATCTCGGCCAGCTCGCTATCGTTCACAGCTTGCTTGTCCATCTCGATATTGCCCTGCGCATCCACCACCAGACTGACCTGTTGCGGTTTGTCGTTCTGCTGCACGGCGTCGGTCTTGGGCAGGTTGATCTTGAGCGACTGCGGCGCCAGCAAGGGCGCGGTGATGATGAACACCACCAGCAATACCAGCATCACGTCCACCAGCGGCGTGACGTTGATCTCGCTCATCATGCTGCCTTCATCCTGTTGCGAAGAATTGCCGAAAGCCATGTCCCCTCCTTACAACTTGAAGTCTTGCTTCTGCGCCAGACGCATGAAGTCATGCGCGAAATTCTCCAGGTCGGTCACATGCACCTTGAGGCGGCGCAGGAAGAAGTTATAGGCCAGCACGGCAGGCAAGGCGGTGGCGATACCGATGGCAGTGGCGACCAGTGCTTCACCGATCGGGCCTGCCACCACGTCCAATGAAGCGGTTCCTGTCTGTCCGATGTTCTGCAGTGCATGCATGATGCCCCACACGGTACCGAACAGGCCGATGAATGGCGCGGTGGAACCGATGCTGGCCAGCTCGGCCAGACCGCGCTCGTGATAGCGCTGGATGTTCTGCAACTGCTGTCGCAGCATGCGTTCGAGCACATCCTGTGGCGCACCGGAATGTTTCAGATCCTGTTGTGCGGAATTCAGGTTCTTCAGTTCGGCGAATCCGGCCTGCGCCAGTCTGGCGATGTCGCCTTTGCTCGATGCGCTGACCTTTTCCGCCCCGCTCCACTCACGCGCCGCCCAGAACTCGCGATTGAAGCGCTGGTCGTGCTGGCGCGATTCATATTGCTTCCATAGTTTGAACAAGGCGATGGACCAGGTCACGATGGACAGCACGATCAGCAACAGTAGCGTGCCCGAAACAACGGGGGAGCTGACGGAAAAGAAATCATTCATCATGCGGCTCATTCCTCTAAAGAAAATTTGATCGGCACCAGGAACCACTGCGTGATCGGCTGGCCGAAGCGTGTGGCAGGCGAGAACTTCCAGGTCTTGACGGTCTGTAGCGCGGCCCTGTCGAGGATGTCGTAGCCGCTGCTGGTCTGCAACTTCACCTCGCCCGCCCTGCCCTCGGCCAGCACCTCCACATTCAGTACCACCTTGCCCTGATAGCCCATGCGCCGCGCCACCAGCGGATACGGCGGACGCGGATTGTTCAGATAGTCGGCGCGATAGTCCGGCTCGGCATCCAGTTGCACCGGCGACGGTGGCGTCTCCGTCGGTGGCGCGGACACCTCCACCACCGGCTCGGCCGATGACTGCGGTGCCTCGGGTTCGATCACACGCGGTTCGCGCTTCGGTGCCGGTTTAACTTCCGGCTGTGGCGCAACATCCGCCTGCTGCATCTGCATGTTGGCGAAAGAGATGGACATCTCGTTGACCGCCACCTTGGGCGGCTGCGGCTGCGCCAGCCAGAAGGCGAACAGCGACAGATGCGCAAGTACTACGATACCGACCACGGTCAGGCGTTCGTACCAAGGGGATTCCAGCATGGTGTCGCGCAACGCGTCCATATGCATCAGCGGCAGATATAGAACAAGGGCCGACATGCTACCAGTGCGCTCCGCCCGACACCAACTTACACATAGAGCAACACCCGGCGCAGACCGAGCACGATCAACACTGCCGCCGCGCCCCAGCGTATCCAGCGCGTCAGCCAGTCGCGGTTCTCGCGCAACTGTTTACCGAGCAGGCTGATCAGCGGCAATAGTATCAGCAGCGGTGTCAGCGCCGCGCCCAATCCGAACATCACGCCGTTGGCCATGCCGAGCTGGATGCTGCCTGCCGCCGCACATACGGCGAGCAAGGATGCCAGCGGTGCGCACGGCGTTAGGCTGAGCGAGAAGCCGAGCAGCAAGGGCGGCGCACTGCCCGCCCGCTTCGACACTCCGCACGGTGCACGCGTTGGCTTGCTGCGCAGCAGCCACAGCCCTGCGGCGATGGACGCCGCCCCGATGAACAGATTGCCGCTGCCGCCCTGCATCGCCTGCGACAGCCATGTGCCCGCCGCTGCGGCCAGCGCCCCCAGCATCGTATAAGCCAGGATGCGGCCGCTGACGAACAACGCTGTGTCGCGCAGCGCCTGCATCTGACTGCCGCCGCGTCCCAATATCCAGGTGCCCATGAACGGCAGACAGGTGGCGGTGCAGGCGGTCAGGCCCAGCGAGGCACCGAGCAGCCACACGGTGAACAGCGTGGTCTGCTGCGACAGTTGCCACTCATCCATTTTCTTTGGCGCGCAGGATGGGGATCACGCGTTTCTTCGGTTGGCCTTCCGGTGTTTCGAACTTCACGCGTGCCTTGTAGTAGTCACGCGAGGAACCGAACAGCTTGAAGCCGAAGAACTTGATCTGGATCACATCGTCGTCCGGACAATATTCGGCACAGCGTCCGCATAGCGTGCAATCCTCGTGGAAGGCTTTGCTGCCGAATGCCGTGCCGATCTCGTGGATGTCCATCGGGCAGGCTTTCTCGCACACGCCGCACTTCTCGCATTTCTCGTGTGATTCCTTCTTCACCAGCCTCATCGGCGACAGCTTCTGGAACAGCGCATTCCACGACAGCAGCGGGCAGATGCGGCAGAACGGCTGACGCACCGCCAGGGCGGCGATGATGATGAAGCCGAACAAGGCATTGCCCAGCGCGCCCAGGAATAGGTTGATGCCCGTGCCGGTATGCACGGCGAGCTGCTCGGTATCCGCCGTCAGCAAGGTGGTGGCGATGCGCGACGGGCATACCTGACAGAACGGGTCGCCCAGTTCGTTGGCGACGGTGCCCATGCCGGCCAGTGTCGGCAGGCCCAACACCAGTACCAGCAGCATCAGCCATTTGGCCGGCCGTACGCGACCCACGTTCTCGGGCGTGAAGCGTTTGAGCGGACGGCCGATGCGGCGACCGATCTTGTAGATCATTTCCTGCACCGTGCCCAGCGGACAGACCCAGCCGCAGAATGCCTTGTTCAAAAAAAAGAAGAACATGAAGAACACGCCCACCGACATCAGCGTGGGGATGAACACGTTGAGCGCGACATCGCCCGCCTTGGCAAGTGCGGCCCCGACGCGGTGGTGCAACTGATGCTGGGTCACGATGAGGATGCAATGGTCGCCGGTCATCTTGTCATAGGCACAGGACAGGGACGGCAGTGCCTGTGAGATGCGATCCACGGTGTAACTGCCGAGCAGCGCGCCGCCGTACACGGTGACGAACAGCATGACGATCTGTACGGAGAAGCGGAAGCGCGCCAGCGTGGGGAACAGATTATTAAGCATTCGTGTTCTCCTCTTTATTGGCGGCAGCCTTGCGATTGCGCAGCAACGGTGCCGCGCCCAGCATGCCGAGCAAGGTGAAACCGATACCCAGTGCCAAATCACGCTTGGCAAAGGCGTCCTCACCGTAATTGCTGTTGAAGGCCGTCAGATATCGCTTGCCGCCGTCTTCATGCGACACCGCCAGCACCAGATCGGCCCCGCGTCGCATACCATGGCTTTCCCCCTTGCTTTGCGCTTCTTCAGGTTTGAAATCATCCGGCACATTTATCAGCACCACGCCCAGCGCATCCGTCATGAATTCGGACCGACTACCGTTCGAGGTCTCCAGCACGACCTTCTGCCCGACCAGCGGCTGGCCCTTGAAGCGCACGCTGAACTGCCAGTCTTCCTTGGCACGATAGCGTGAGTGTTCGCGCGGATAAGGCTTCGGAACGATCTCCAGTTCATGCTTGACCTGGTCGAACATGGTGGTCGGGTTCTTGCCGCCGCGTTCGCCGAAGTAATGCACTGTGGATGCGACGCGCACGGCATCGTCCTGCTCTTCTCGTGCGGTCAGCATCTGGAAACCGCCGCTGGCGGGCTTGTCCAACGGCGCGCCGCCCATGCCTATAGTTAGACTGCGGTGGCCGTTGGCATCATCCAGATCGTTCGGCCAGGCTTCGATCGCATCCGCCGCGATGTTCTGCGGCTGCATGATGACTTTGCGCGCTGCCATGTCCTGCCCTTTCATGCGAGCCTTGAGCAAGGGCAGTTGCGTCCAGATCTTTGACTGGCTGCGCATCATGGCACCGTGGTCATGTCCTGCCATCGCAGTCGGTTCGGCGGCGGAAGCTGTCGCGGTGCAGATTGCAAACAGACAGGCGGAATAGAGGATCCTCATAGTCATCCTTTAGAAGCTGAGCGACGCGCCGACCGTCCACACGCGACCTGGATTGACGGTGATGGACACGTCTTCCGCGTCGTACACACCGTCGCCGTTGCCGTCCGAACCGCCGCGTATGGTCGAGTAGTAATAGCGGTCGAACAGGTTGTCGATACGGGCGAAGGCCGACCATTTCATCTTGCGATCGCTCCTGAACTCGTAGTTCGCCATCAGGTTATAGGTGGTGCGTCCCCCGACCCAGACGATGTTCACCTCGTCCGCATAGATGCCGGATTGGGTATTCATCTCGCCGGTGAAGGTCCAGCCGTCCATGGGGCGATAGCGCGAGGTCAGATTCAGTTTGTGTTTGGGCGTACGCGGCACGACATTGCCGGTGTTGTTGTACAGCACCGAAGCCAGCGGCACGCTGCGTGAGCCCATGGACATCCAGTAGACATCGTTGCGGGTGAAGACGGCATTCAGATAGGTATAGGCCATATCGGCAGACCAAACTTCGCGTGCATCGGTCTTGATGCTGGCTTCCAGTCCACGGTTACGCACACCGCCGATGTTCTGGTATTGCTCCAATGCATTGGTCAGCGTCGCACCGGTGGTGGATTGATACTGGCCGCCTGTGTTGAGGATGAAGTCCTTGCGGTCGATCTGGAAGATCGCCACATCGGTATCCAGCGGGATACCCAGCAATTCAGTCTTGGCACGCAGGCCGACCTCGGTGTTGTAGGAATGCTCCGGTTTCAGATCCGGGTTCGCCGCCACAGTACCTGTTGGCGAAATGGTGCCGCCATAAAGTTGCGATAGTGTCGGCACACGGAAACCGGTGGACAGGTTGGTGTACAGCTCGCGTTCATCATTGAAGGCATAGTTGAAGCCGATGCGTTCCGACAGGACATTGAATGTCTTCTCACCCGTGGTGGTGCGCCCTTCCGCGATCTGCGTTGCGGTGAGCGGCAGGTTGCTGACGTATTTCTGTGCGATGTTATCGTAGCGCGCATTGAAAGTAGCGGTGAGCGGTGAACTCAATTGCCATTTCAGTTCGCCATACACCGCGCGCGTATCAGAGGTGGAGAGGCTATCCTCGGTCAAAGCACCGGCCAGATTCAAAGGGTTGCTAAAGCCTACCGGCGAACTGCGGCTGGTATAGGTCACCAGATTATTGGACAGCGAACGGTCTTCGAACTGTTGCAGATCCAGACCGCCCATCCATGCGACTTGCTCGCCGCCCTGACGCCATTCCGCTTTTGCCCCACTCTGTGTCTGCTTGGTGTCACGCCCGCTGGCATAGGCATCTCGCATGGTGCTCATGTCGCTGGCGGCGGAGGTGCTGTTCAGGAACGTACCTGCGCTGTTGCGCAGGAAACCGTTCGGGTTCTGCCAGCCGAAAGTGTGGTCCTTGAACAGATAAGTGTTGAGCATCAGATTGCCGCCCTCGCCTGTGTCCTTGGCGTAGGACAGGTTCACCTTGTCCAGTGTCACGTCGTATTTGCGCGCATAGTCCTTGCCGCCGTCCACGCTGGTCGGGTCGAGCAACGCGGCGGTCACTCCCTTGACCGTGCCGTGACTGTCCTTGTTGCGCTGGGCATGCTCAAAACCGAAGGTCAGGTCGCTGCTGTCGTCGACCATGTATTGCAACTTGCCATCGACATAATCGCGGCCCCAGTCGCCCTGATCGTGGAAGGTCTTGGATTGCAGCTTGGATTTTTGGATGTGTCCCACCCATTTGCCATCGGCGAACCCTGCGCGCAGGATACCTTTGTAATATTCATAGCTGCCTACTTCGGCGCTGGCGGTATAGCCTGCCATCTTGGCACCGCGCTTGGTGGTGATGATCACCGCGCCGGATAGTGCATCCTCGCCGAACAGATAAGAGGCTCCGCCCTTGATGACCTTGATGGATTCGATGTTGTCCAAGTCGATGTTCACGCGCCCGGTGCGCTCCACTACCGGCACGCCATCGATCACGATGGCTACGCCCGGCTTCTCGCCCATGTAGCGCTGCGCTTCGACACCGCGCAGCATGATCTTTACCGAGTCGCCGCTCTGTACTTCGGCCGATACGCCGGGGATGGATTCCAGCACGTCGACGATGTTCTGCCCGTGACGGGCATCGACTTTCTTGCCGCTGATGTTGTTGACGTTGGAGGGTTCGCCGCGCTTGGAATCGAAACGGTCGTCGATGGTGGTGGATGAGACAGTCACTTCCGGCAGGGCGCCGATCTCGGCCCAGCTTGCCTGCGGTGCGGAAAGTGCCAATGCCACACATACTGCGATCTGTTTGCTGCTTGTATTCACTGCTTCCTCCTTGAATATCCCTGTTTAGAACCGGGTCGGATTGTAGGAAGCGAAGCAGGCGGCGGGAATGTGACATGATGTCGCGCGGCGGATTGTCGCACCCCCTATCCGCTATAATCCGCGGATGTCTTCCATCCAGTTACTCCCCGACCTGCTCATCAACCAGATTGCCGCCGGCGAGGTGATCGAACGCCCCGCATCCGCCCTTAAAGAGCTGCTGGAGAACAGTCTGGATGCGGGAGCAACCGAGATATCGGTGCAACTGGAAAGCGGCGGCATCAAGCTGCTGCGCGTGCGCGATAACGGCTGCGGCATCGACAAAGTACAACTGCCGCTAGCGTTGATGCGCCATGCCACCAGCAAGATCGCTTCGCTGGATGATCTGCAACGTGTCGCCAGCATGGGCTTCCGCGGCGAGGCACTGGCCAGCATGGCGGCAGTGGCGCAAGTCACCTTGACCAGCCGCACGGCCGATGCGGCACATGCCTGGCAGGTCGAGGCGATTGATGGTGCGCTGACCGAGGCTGCGCCTTCCGCGCATGCGACCGGCACCAGCTTCGAGATGCGCGAGCTGTATTTCAATACCCCCGCCCGGCGCAAATTCCTGAAGAGCGAGAACACCGAGTTCGCCTGGTGCGAAGAGACTTTCAAACGCATCGCGCTGTCGCGACCGGATGTGGCGTTCTCTTTGCAGCACAACGGTAAATCGAAATGGCAACTGGCAAGTCAGGATCTGCCGCAACGCATCAACGCCATCCTCGGCAGTGAGTTCGGCCAATACGCGGTCAAGGTCGAACGCGAGATCGGCCCGCTGCACCTGTACGGCATTGCCGCCCTGCCCGCCTATTCGCGCTCCACGCGCGACGAGCAGTATTTCTTCGTCAATGGCCGTTTCGTGCGCGACAAGGTGCTGATGCACGCCGTGCGTCTGGCCTATCAGGACATCCTGCACCACCAGCGCCATCCGGCCTTTGTGCTGTTCCTCGACATGCCGCCGGAACAGGTGGACGTGAACGTGCATCCGGCCAAGAGCGAGGTGCGCTTCCGCGAGAGTCAGGGTATCCATCAGTTCGTGTTCCATGGTTTGCAGGACGCGTTGAGTGCGACGATGGCTGACAAGGGAGAGACACCCGCCGCATCGCCACGCCTGGAAACCCCGATGTTCGCACCGACCCAGCAACAACCCATGCGCTTTGGCGCAGCCGAACAACAAGCGACGTATCGCGTTTGGGAATCACAAAGTCAGACCTTGGGATCAAGGAACGATGAGCACGCAAGAGGCGACCATGAGCCTCTCAACTCTGCTCGATCCTCAATCCAAGATACGAGCTCCTCACATGACCACCCGCTCGGCTACGCATTAGGCCAACTGTCAGGCATCTACATCCTCGCGCAGAACCAGCAAGGTCTGATCGTGGTAGACATGCACGCGGCGCATGAGCGCATCGTGTACGAACGCCTGAAGACCGCCTTCGATGCGCAGCAGATGCCCACCCAGCCATTGCTGATCCCAGTCACCTTCGGCGCCGATCCGCTTGCCATCGCCACCGTGGAAGAAGAACAGGAGGCGCTGAACAAGCTGGGCTTCGACATCGCACCGATCTCCACACACACGCTGGCCGTGCGCGCCATGCCCGCTATGCTCAAGCAATCCCATGCCGAGGCTGCCGCGCGCGAAGTGCTGCACGAACTGCATGAGTTCGGCGCCTCCCGTGCGCTGACCGAACGCCGAAATGAACTGCTGGCCACCCTCGCCTGCCACTCCGCCGTACGTGCGAACCAGCAACTGAGCCTGCCCGAGATGAACGCCATCCTGCGCGAGATGGAGCAAACCGAGCGCGCCGACCAGTGCAACCACGGTCGCCCGACTTGGTTCCAAGTGACGCTGGCGGAGCTGGATGCGATGTTCATGCGGGGCCAATAATCATCATTACTTAGACTGTGCATCTGTCCGTGAAGTCGCAAGAACAGGCATAATGCGCACCTTTCCTGCCACAACTTGCAGTCTATTGCCATGAAACACATCGTCGACGACGTCCGCATCAAAGAGATCAAAGAACTCACCCCGCCCAGCCATCTGCTGCGCGAATTCCCGGTCACCGATAGTGCTGCTGAAACCACCTACAACGCCCGCGCAGCGATCCATCGCATCCTGCATGGTGCGGAAGACCGTTTGCTGGTGGTGGTTGGGCCGTGCTCGATCCACGATACCGAGTCGGCGATGGAATATGCGGCCAAGCTTAAGGAAGAGGCCAAGCGACACGAGGCCGATCTGGTGATCCTGATGCGCGTGTATTTCGAGAAGCCGCGCACGACGGTGGGCTGGAAAGGCTTGATCAACGATCCGCATCTGGACGGCAGCTTCAAGATCAACGAAGGTCTGCACATGGCGCGCAAGCTGCTGTGGGAACTGAACGAGATGGGCCTGCCCTGCGCCACCGAGTTCCTGGATGTGGTCACACCGCAATACACGGCCGACCTGATCTCTTGGGGGGCCATCGGCGCGCGCACCACCGAATCGCAGGTGCACCGCGAGCTGGCCTCCGGCATCTCCTGCCCCATCGGTTTCAAGAACGGTACCGACGGCAATCTGCGCATCGCGGTGGACGCAATCAAGGCCGCCGCCAGCCCGCACCACTTCCTGTCGGTCACCAAAGCCGGCCATACGGCCATCTTCTCCACCAATGGCAACGAAGACTGTCACGTCATCCTGCGCGGCGGCAAACAGCCCAACTATGATGCCGCTTCCATCGACGCGGCCGGCAAGGAACTGGCCAATGCCGGATTGGCGGCACGCGTGATGGTCGACTTCTCGCACGCCAACAGCCGCAAGGAATATCAACGTCAGGTCGAAGTGGCAGAGGACTGCACCGCCCAACTGGCGAATGGCGAAGAGCGCATCTGCGGCGTGATGATCGAATCCAACCTCAATGCAGGCAGGCAGGACCTGCTGCCCGGCAAGCCGCTTGCCAAAGGTGTCTCCATCACCGATGGCTGCATAGGCTGGGATGACACCGTGCGTGTGCTGGACATGCTGGCAGAAGGCGTGCGCCAGCGTCGCCTGAAACTGGCGGACCGTTGAACGCCAGCCGCTGTCGCGTGCAATGAACATCCGCCCGCCGGCCATCTTCCTGATGGGCCCAACTGCCAGCGGCAAGACCGGCGTGGCGGTGGAACTGGCCCAGCACCTGCCGATCGAACTGATCAGCGTCGATTCCGCGCTGGTGTTCCGCGACATGGACATCGGCACGGCCAAGCCGGATGCCGCCACCCTCGCCCGTGCACCGCATCACCTCATCGATATCATAGATCCGACCGAAGCCTATTCCGCCGCCGCCTTCCGCAAGGATGCGCTACGGCTGATGGCGGACATCACCGCGCGCGGCAAGGTGCCGTTGCTGGTGGGGGGCACCATGTTGTACTACAAGGCACTGCGCGAGGGATTGAGTCCCTTGCCGCAGGCGGATGCCGCTTTGCGCGCGCAACTGGACGCAGAGATCGCGCAGCACGGCATCGAAGCGCTGCACGTCAAACTGGCCGAAGTCGATGCCGAGACAGCCGCGCGTTTGCACAGCACCGACACGCAGCGCGTGCAGCGCGCGATGGAGATATATCTTGCTTCGGGCAAGCCGATGTCTGAGCTGATCAAACAGCAGGAACAGAATCCCCTACCCTACGAAATCATTTCCATCGCGCTCGTACCCTCTGATCGTTCTGTGTTGCATGACCGGATCGCTTCACGATTCGAGAAGATGCTGAGCGAAGGACTGGTAGATGAACTGCGCAGTTTGCGTGACAAATATCCACTGCATCGCGACATGACCTCGATGCGCTGCGTCGGCTACCGTCAGTCATGGGAGTACTTGGAAGGCGAGATCGATGAAGCAGGATTGATGGAAAAAGGTATCGCAGCCACGCGGCAACTGGCCAAGCGACAGCTCACCTGGTTACGCAGCATGCCTCAGAACATCGAAGTGGATTGCTTGGCGGAGGACCTGTACGAACGCGTGTTGGCCAATATCAAATCGAAAGTGCGCTTCAGCCCTGTTTGAGGGGCGCTTGACCATTGTTTTGCGCGAGCCAGTAATCCCGGTATTTCATGTCTTCGTTCAGCAGATGCGCCACCAGAAGCTGTTTGACCTGTAGCCCCGCCTCGACCCACTCGTAATCCTGCTCGCTCTTTTCTATGCGCTTCATGATATTTGTAAAGATCTCGGCAGCCGCAGCATGTTCACGCGCATGCTGTTCGGCTTCCGGGTAGCCCCATTCGATGAACAGGATCTCTTCGTGGTCGAAATGGGCGACGGCATCATCCAGCACATCCTGCATGCGTTTGCGCACCTCGCTCAGCGACATGCGTTCCGCGATGGCTTCGTTCAAGGCATTGATAAGTTCGATGAAGTGTTTGTGCTCGGCATCAATCTCAGGGATATGCACACTGAGTTCCTGACTCCATTCCAGTCGCCAGGGCATGGGGTTATTGGGGTAATTCATATCCATCCTCCCTGAACAATGCGGTGCAGGCATCCACCACTTGTGTGTCGAAATGGGTACCGCGTCCGTTCTGCAGTTCCGCCAGTGCTGCCTCTATGCCCAGTCCGGGACGGTAGGGCCGGTGCGAAGACATGGCTTCCATCACATCGGCCACGGCAAGGATGCGTGAACCGGGCAGGAAATCGTCCCCCTTGATACCCAGCGGATAACCCGAACCATCCACGCGCTCATGGTGCTGATAGACCATCTGAGCGATCGGCCAGGAAAAATCTATCTCCTTCAGGATCTCGTAACCGGCTTGCGGATGCATCTTGATGAAGTTGTATTCCATATCGTTCAGGCGCCCCGGCTTGCTCAGGATCTCGGCCGGGATCTTGATCTTGCCCAGATCATGCACGATGCCGGCAAGCCGGATCGCCAGCCCCTCTTCCCTGGACATGCCCATCTTCTTTGCAATCGCCTCGGCGAGTTCGGCGACCCTGCGCTGATGACCCGATGTATAGGGATCGCGCATCTCGACGATGCTGGCGATGGCCTCGACCGTCTTCAGCATGTTGCGCTGCAGGTGCTGCTCATGTTCTCGGTGGTCCGCCTTGATACGCAGAGTGAGGATGCCGAAGGCCAGGTCGCCCGCCATCTCCTCCAGTAGCTGGATCTCGCTCGCATCGAAGACATTCACCTTCTCGTCGAATAGCACCAATGTGCCGAAAGCTCTATCTCCATCCATCAAGGGCAGTGCGATACAGGAAGCGTAACCGTATTGCCGCGCATTCTCGTGCCAGGATCCCAGATCGGCATCGTTCAGGATGTCTTGTACTATCTTGGGCGATCCACTGAGGATGGCAAAACCTGCCGGGCAGGATTCATGCTTCTCTTCGTTCCATGTCAGGGGCGACGGGTTCGGCCATCCTTTCTCGCTGCCGTATTGCGCCATCTGCGCGATCGTCTTGTCGTCATCGTCGCGCGCATAGCCTATCCACGCCAAGCGGTAACCACCAAACTGGACCGAGACTTCGCACATCACCTGCAACAGGCTTCCTTCATCGGTCGCATGGATCAGCGCCTGGTTGCCCGCACTGATGGTGCGCAAGGCCCGGTTGGCGCGCTGCATGGCAATCTCATGCTGCTTGCGCTCGGTGATATCGATGGTATAGCCCGCCAGATAGGTTCTGTCTCCCAGCGGGATCGGGAATTTGATGGTCAGGTAACTGCGGCCGTTCAACTCCTCATCCAGATGCAGCACCTCATTGCTGCTGACTGTGCGCCAGTCATCCGCGGTCATCTTCTCCGCGAACTCCGCAGGGAAAAGTTCAGGCATGGTCTTGCCGGTCATCTTATGACCTGGGATGCCAATCATCTCTGCAAAGTTCTCGCTGGCAGCCAGCACTTTGCTTTCAGTAGGGCCTACTTCCTTGATGAAGGTGTAGATCGGGGAGTGCGCGATGAAAGCCAGCAGCAATTCCCAGTTCTCGCGCAACCGGTTCTCCATGTGCTTGCGTTCGGTCACGTCCTCCATGGTGTGCACGCTGTACAGGTACTCACCCTGCAGGTCATGCACGG
>Ga0180732_1000805_pt1 | contig 22885 bp, 40 predicted proteins | sample KR11_01MetaG_FD_148674 | JGI IMG/M metagenome (GOLD analysis project Ga0180732, IMG submission 148674) | Groundwater microbial communities from the Olkiluoto Island deep subsurface site, Finland - KR11_0.1 MetaG | ecosystem: Environmental > Aquatic > Deep subsurface > Groundwater | place... | reverse complement strand
GAATAAGGTATGGGTGAGTGATATAACCTACGTGCCGACTGACGAAGGCTGGCTGTACGTAGCTGCTCATAAGGATCTCTTTTCCGCTGATATTGTTGGATATGCCATGGGAGAGCGCTTAACCAGGAATCTGGTCAGTCAATCCTTGTTTAAGGCTGTGGCAGCCAAACGCCCGGCCAAGGGGCTGATTCACCATTCAGATAGAGGCAGTCAGTATTGCTCGCATGAGTACAGAAATATCCTGGAACGGTTCGGGCTGAAGGCCTCGATGAGCCGTAAAGGGAACTGCTATGATAATGCGCCGATGGAGAGTTTCTGGGGGACGCTCAAGCAGGAGCTTGTTCATCACCGCCGGTACAGGACCAGACAGGAGGCTATACGGGACATCACAGAGTATATTGAGATATTCTACAAACGGCAGCGCTTGCAGCCAGGACTTGGTTTCCTGTCGCCCGTGGTCTTTGAGCAAAGATACTATGCAGGTCTAGTGGCAGCATGATAGGTTTCGTGTCCGTTATTGACATCCGACGTCACACCTCTATTATTAGTATATCATAATAATCTTAATAAGGCAAGTGCTTATGGAAGTATTAAATGTAGGTGAACCTCATCAAGAAATGAATGAAGATGGTAGAACTCAACTGCATCCTGGCTATAACCAAACGGAATGCCTAGAGTGTAATGCGAAAGTATTTACTGCCAGGACTCAACCGATACGCCGGCTATGTGCTACCGATCATTGTGTAGGTAAGAGAAAGTGATATGCGTAATCGTGTGTAATTTGACCTGCTATCTGTTTGACCTTTGGAGGCACAATGAACGGCACTAAACGACTGGAGGTATGCGATGACCGCCCTCCTGCGTGCGTTAGGATTGAAAACCGCCCTGATGATGGCGGTAGATATAGTACTGGTGGCCATAGCCCTGTTCACTGGGATTTTATCGGCACTAGCTTACTACAACGATCCCTGGTGTACAAAATTCTGGATATTGGCAATGATAGGTATAACCTGTGACATTGTAACATCAATCATTGGATGGTGGGCATGGGTACAGTTGAGGTACAAGAAAGATGAACATAGATGATGAGCTGAACCTAATCAAGTTTGAAGATACTATCAGGTCAATACAGTTAGAGATTAAGGACTTGCGGGAAGATATAGCTGAACTCCAGACGCAGTACGAGGCGTTGACTTCAGGTGAGGACTAAACACAAAGTAAGAGGGTAGCCAATGTGCCACCCTCTCTTGTTTGAAGCCTGTACGTTGACTACAGCGATTCAGTTAGATTCTTACTCTTAATTTTTTCCCATCCCGTATCTATGCGCTCTATAATTTTATTGTTATCCTTGGGGTAGGTAAATCCCAATATAGACATACCAATAGGGCAGAATCTAATTGCGTAATCATAATTAACGCACGCTTTGGGTCGATGGTTATACTGATTACAAAAGCAGAATGTACCGTCAATTACTAAAAAGGGGCAGACTTCGGGGTTTGAAATAGGACTCATCTTCTTACAACATTCCCCGCAATATAGACAGTACATATTATTTAACCTCCTGTGTGTTTATTTTTGACCACGTAGGATTCTAATCCTGGTAGAGGAACAAAACAGGTTACGATGATTAAGCCATTCACGAGCAGTCTTGAAAGTTTTACCGCATTTTTCGCAACCGTATCTAACATCTGTCTTGACCTCCTTGTCCTTTGGCGGGTAGTATTCTCGCACCCTTGGCTTGTCCCAATAAGGCGAGTGACACCCGGGGCAGTTCTTAGGTTTGTCAGTTCGTGGTATCCATTCCCAATCGCAGCGAGTACAAATGTATGATTTCATTTTACTGATACCCCCAATATTTCGCTTAGTTTCACTAGGCAGTGAGGGCAAGCATAATCTTTTCCCCCACCTAAATCTATAATAGGCTTTCGGCATTTAGGGCAGACGGGTATTACTTTTGTTGTCATTTAGATGCCTCCTTATAACAAGTCCAGCATACAAATTCTGAGTTGTCGTAGTCAGGGCGATTTACGTCATAAGCCTTGCCACATTTGGAACACTTGAGATGCTTGACTACCCATTGCCATTTTTTTGAGTACGTAGTTGTAGATTTAATTATAGCTTTGTAATCCATTTTGTTTCTCTCCTTATATTTATTCTAACTATCTATATGATAACAGTGTCTAACCATATTGTCAAGTCCATATTCACACTATAACGTGTAAAACCTAATATTTATTTTAGAATCAAACCTTTCTCGGTAAACATGAAACAAATCAGTGATAAAATGATAGTTCAAAAGCAAGGGGAACGCGAGTTATCTCAGAAGTTGCTAGAACGCTGTCGGGGATTTTGTGAAGATTGCGGTCAGTGGCCGGATTGGAGAGGATTATCAAAACACGAGATAAAGTTCAGGTCAAGAGGCGGCGACCCGCTAGACGAAAGCAACTGCCTGATGTTGTGCGGAAGGTGTCACAGTCAGCGACACGGAATCAGGGAACTTTCAGACCATATAGCAAAGATAAGCAACTAGGTAGGCATTATGCTGATTAAAACCATCCCTATTGTTGATATTAAACCCGCTAAATATAATCCCAGAAAGGACTTAAAACCAAGTGACCCTGAATATCTGAAACTTGCTAAATCAATGAAAGAGTTCGACCTTGTAGAACCTCTTGTCTGGAACAAACGCAGTGGTAACTTAGTCGGCGGGCACCAACGATTAAAGATTCTAAAGGACATCGGACAGACAGAAGTCGAAGTCTCAATAGTTGATTTATCAGACGCCAAAGAGAAGGCACTTAACCTGGCACTCAACAAGATTTCAGGTGAGTGGGACTTACCGATGTTAAAGGATTTACTTCAGGAGATTGACACCGGGGCGTTTGATATTGAGATAACGGGCTTTGATGATAAGGAGATTGAAGATTTAATCAATCAATTACATCAACCGACAGAAGGCTTAACCGATGATGACGCTATCCCTGAAAAAGTAGAGACTATCTGTAAAACTGGGGAAATGTGGCAACTAGGCAATCATAGACTCTTATGCGGGGATGCTACCAAGAAAGAGGATGTGGAGAGATTGATGGGGGGAGAGAAGGCGGATATGGTCTTTACTGATCCACCTTATCGAATGGAGACAGAAGGTGGGGGAGTTTTTCAAAACTCCCATAGTATGAAACAGGTTAAGCAAAACAAGGTAGATAGTTTTGACCCTTCTAGTCTTATACTTTATGCGCTAGTTAATATATACTTTCACAACAAGCCCCTGATAGGTGAATACATAGCATTAGCTAAGGTAAACAAAGTAAATTACGACCTCGCTATATATCATAAGGGTAATATCGCTCCGAATTACAACAGCCATTTGATGACCGACATTGAATATATTGCCATTATAGGCAATCTCGACCCAAATAAAGGACTAGAGAAACAGGAATATTCAAAGCTATATACTGGTAGCAGAGATGGGGGGAATGACCTCTCATACTCTAAGCCAGTAGACTTATGTTGTAAATTCATAAAGCTATATTCAAAGCAATCAGTCCTCGACCCCTTCGGTGGCTCAGGCTCCACACTAATAGCCTGTGAGAAGCTAGGTAGAAGATGTTACATGATGGAAATAGGCGAACATTACTGCGATGTCATAATCAAACGCTATGAAGATTTTACTGGAAAGAAAGCGGAGTTAATCAATGTCTAAGAATGCTGATAAACAGCGAATTATAGGAATACCGTTTGTTAAGGGCGTTTCGGGGAATCCGAAAGGACGCCCGCGTAAGGAAGTTTGCATAACGTCATGGTTAAAAGAGTTTGCAGATAAGTCTATATCAGCACCCATTGACGCAAAGAAACTAACCTATGCACAAGCCGCCGCACTATCGGCTTGGAAGTCAGCCGCTAAAGGACAACTATCCGAGTACACCTTTATCATTGAGAGAATAGAGGGGAAGGTTACACAGGGTGTTGATGTAACCAGTAAAGGTAATGAGATTAAACCGACAATCAATGTAGTATCCAATACAGCCAAGGTATTGACTGAGGAAATTATAGCAGGGGAAGGCACGTAAGTGTGGAGACTACAAGAATCTATGAAGAGAATGCATTGGCATACCGCAGGGGGAAACGTAGGGCACTTAATGAGGGCGGGACTGCCAGCTCCAAGACTTATTCAATCCTCCAGTTACTAATACTCATTGCACAACACGCCAAGAATAACCTGTTAATATCAATTGTTTCTGAGTCCATGCCGCATCTGAAAAGAGGGTGCATACGGGACTTCAAGAATATTCTCGGTGATTCTTTCGATGATAACGCCTACAACAAAACGGAAGCGCAATATCATTTTGGGAACGGCGTTATAGAGTTCTTCGGAGCTGATGAATCCGATAAGGTACGCGGGCCACGCCGGGATATCCTCTTCATTAACGAGGGTAATAATGTGCCGTGGGAAACCGCCAGGGGTCTGGATATACGCACCAGTAAGTTTACATTTGTCGACTGGAATCCCGTTAGTGAGTTCTGGGCGCATGAATATTGGATAGGGCAACCGGAGAACGCCTATATCCATTCGACTTTTTTAGATGCACTCGATGTTCTCCCTCCAGGTGTTATTGCCAACATAAAGAGCAACAAAGATAAGGACCCTAACTGGTGGTCAATCTACGGACTAGGTAAGCTCGGTAAAATCGAAGGGCTTGTATATCCGCTATTCAACCAGGTTGAAATACTACCCCCGGGTGACGCCTTCTACGGACTTGACTTCGGTTACTCCAATGACCCGACATCATTAATTAAAAATGTCATCAGGGACGATAACCTATACAGCCAGGAGTTGATTTACGAGAAAGGTTTAACCAATGACGCCATTGCTCACCGGATGGACGAACTCGGTGTTAAAAAGCACTATGACGAGATATATGCCGATAGCGCGGAACCTAAGAGCATAGAAGAGATTTACCAGTACGGCTTTAATATCAAGGCGGCCCCAAAGGGCGCCGGCAGTGTTGAGTACGGACACCAGAGAGTCAGGCAGTATCATCAATACTGGACAAAGGACTCCGTAAACTGCATTAAAGAGATGCGGAATCTAAGATTTGTTGCCGATAAGAATGGCAGACTTACCGAAAAGACTACTCATATATGGTCGCATGGAACCGATGCCAGACGTTACGCCATCATGGGTAAAGTTGAACCGATAGAGAGAGACGCAATCCTAGTTTACGACTCAGTGGTAATGAATGAGGTGGATTTAGACTTATGAAAAGAGAAAAGACAGTTAAAGTGGGCGGCGAACTAGAGGATATTCTCAGAGAAGCTACGTCCAGCGTTGAGCAGGAACTTAAAATAGAAGATTCAGGCTGGCTTAACCTGAGTAGCGGCACCGGCGATATTATCACTGCTAATGTCCGTAAAGAAAACTTACTACTCTCACGGCTCTACTACCTCAAGGATCCATTAGCTAAACAGTCTATTAGGCTTTGGACTGATTATACTTTCGGTACCGGCATGGTATGGAGTGCCGATGACGAACAGGTTACAGAAGTTCTTGACTCCTTCTGGAACGCCAGGCAGAATAAAACAGTCCTATCGCCTAAAGGACAGCGTATGTCATCTGACAAACTCTTGGTAGATGGCGAAGTATTCTTTGCTGTCTTTTTAGGTAATGAGTCAATCATCAGACGTATTGACCCGCTGGAGATAACGGAGATAATCACCAATCCCGATGATAGTGAGGATGTGAAATACTTCAGGCGAGACTGGTCGGATAATACTGGTAAGGTGCACACTGGCATCTACCGCAATATCACCAATGTCAGAGACGAAGCCGGGATTGATATGTACGGCAATTCGGTTAAAAAGACTGAGGACGCCATAATCTATCACCTGACAAACAATACCATTAGTCAGCGGGGTAATCCGCTATTATTACCGGCATTAGATTGGATTAAACAGTACAGGCGGTTCTTAGCATCAAGAATAGCGGTAATGCTAGCCCTCGCCCGTTTCGCCTGGCGTACGAAGGTCACAGGCGGTCAGGCGGCGGTTACAGCCATTAAGGGCAAGCTCGACGATAAGACTCCTAACGCCGGTAGTGTTCTGGTTGAAAATATGGGGTCGGACACCACACCCATTAGAACAGAGTCGGGAGCCTCTTCAGCCTATCACGATGGTAGGATGATTAAGATGCAAATCTGTGCGGCAGTAGGTATTCCTGAGCAATACTTCGGGGATATATCAATAGGCAACCTGGCAACCGCGAAGACGGTTGAACTACCAATGATGAAGATGTTCCAGAGCTATCAGGCGATTTGGGGTGGAGCTTATAACGATATTGACGAATTGATATTAGAGCATAATGAAGTACCTGAAGACAAGTGGTATGTGGATAGAGACTTCCCTGCGATAGCGCCTGAAGATGCGACAGCAGTAGCAGTGGCGTTAGGACAGATACTTACTGTTATGCCGGAACTAGCGGAATCAGACGATGTTAAGCAGGTGGCGTTGATAGCGTTGGGAGTAAATGACCCTGCTGAAGTGCTGGACGCTTTGAGTAAAGTAGCTAAACCCACACAGGAATCCAGTGTTAAACTAATTAAGGCGTTAAGGGAATACAAGAGGAGTTTAGAATGAACGCTTGGATATGTCGGATATTTGCCCATCTTCTTTTTGGGCGTAATGGAGATCGTGAACTATTGAATGCCGTCCTTAAAGTGAAAGCAAAGAGGGCAGAAAAGGAGCGACTTGGAAGTTAGAGGTTTTGAGGGCAGGATAACAGTCAGTGAATATCTGCAATCTACAACGGAATCGTATACCGCAGCAGTCGTTAAAGACAGACAAACGCTCGTAGATTTAATGGACAGATGCCGTCTCGGTAAGTTCACAATCACAATGCCGTGTGGATATGAAAAGGAATTTGCACAGCATAGCGATATACCATTTGAAGATTTACCTTGCCCGTGCGGTAAGGAACATCTGTTTGTCTATAAAGGGAGTTTAGTGTGATTTGCGTAGCTTGCGATGGTTCAGGAGTTAAGGAATATCAGGGTGGCGTAATACGGTTATTCTGCCAGAAGTGCAAAGGTACAGGAGTTATTGAAGATGAATCAAGAGGTGATGCAGGAGATAAACGGGATATTATCGCTATTGGAAGCGAGGTTACCCGGAAGCCTCGAAAACACCCAAAACGCCAAACTAGAGCGTGATCTTGAAAAGACAATGGCAAAATACTTTGATGCCCTCGATAAAGCCATGCCTGATTTAAGTGAACTTTATTCTAGGAATGTGGAGCAATAATGCCATTACCAGAAGATATTGATAATCTACTTGACCCGATTCTAGCAGCCTTTCACCGGCAAATCAGGCTGACTGTGGGTAGTCATTTAGTTAGAGCTTATTTGCAAGGGGATGCCCAAATGGTATCTTATGGGACAACTAAATTAGGTTTAGCAATAAAATTTGAAGGCCCGCCCATCCAGAAGGCCATAGACTGGGCAACGTCTCATTCTGCTAAGCTGATCACCCGCATGGATGATGAAACTAAAACCAGACTAGCGCAAACAATCAGCGACGGGATTCAGAATAAGCGGGGGATTGACGGATTAGCTCGTGATATACGGAATACCTTTGATGACATGAGCAAATACCGCTCTAAACTAATAGCACAAACAGAGACCAACACTGCACTCAGTACCGCAAGTTACGACAGGATGAATGGTATGGGGGTGACTGGTAAACAATGGGTAACTGTTGGCGATGCTGATGTCAGACCGGCACACCAGGAGAATGAAGCCGCCGGTGTTATACCAATAAATCAACCTTTTCCTGATGGCTCGATGTTTTGTCCGGGGGTTGACCCGTTTAATTGCCGATGCACTCTTGCCCCAGCGATGTTAGAGGAACAATAATATGACAGACAAGTTTGAGATAGAAAACCAGAATGATATTGAGCTTAAAAAGAGCCTTGATAAAATAGATTGGCCGTGTTATTATGGAAGTGTAAAGATTCAGATAAGGGCGGGAAAACCAAGCCTAATAACAATAGAGAGGACGGTAAAACTAGATTAGAGGAGGAACCTTAAATGAAAAAAGTAATATTGCAATCTGCTGAGAATTCCGAAATTGCATTGGAAGAACTTGTGGCGGAGGGGCTTGCAGAAAGACGAGGCAAGAAAAGCTGGAGGCTGACTTGGGAGGGGCAGGATAAAGGAATTGAGATTTGGGAAAGACTCACGGAAAACGAAAAGATGTTGATGTTCGGGATGCTCTGTGATTTAGATGTGGTGGAAAAATAAGGAGGAACCTTATGCTGACAGTAGAGCAGGTTAAAAAGTATAGTGAGCTTCTTATCAAGACTGAAAATCCATTTGGGCAGGATTACGTTAGATGTGTAGCAAGATTATGTTATTTACATAATAATAGATTGAGTAAATTGAGTATTGTTTGTCCATTACCGATTATGTTAATAAGAATCGACATAGAACACGTGACAGAAGAAGACGTGTCTATGTTTATCGAATGGCAGAAATTCACCGATTGGATAAATAAACATGATGACCTGATGGAAAGCAATCTTTTTACATCGAAACAATATTCTGATTATCTTGCAGTGCATCGTCATGACCCGATAGGACGGAATGGGACGCTTGACTTAATAAAAAATAGGGTCATAGACTATAGCAAGACAGTTTCAGGTTAAGGAGGAACCTTATGATACAAATACTGAATGGGTTTGAAACTATAGAGCGTTTTCACGATATGCTTTATAGTGCAAAGGGATTAGAGAAAATCAAGGCACACCCTTGTAACGAATCACTGTTAAAACTCTTAACCCATCCCCAATACGGAGAATCCCCCCCTGATTGGGATATTTTTATAGGCTTTGAAATATCAGAAAAAGAGATACAGTTAATATTTAAGGATAGAACAGAAATTATAAAACTAAACCCACAGTAAATTAAAATAGCATAGTCTCGTCTTACGGAAGAACCGATAGGCAGAAATGTTTATCGGTTCTTCTTTTTGTTTTATAGCCACTCATTCGGGGTGGCTTTTTTATTATCCAATTTTAGGAGGTATTTATATGCCATATACAGTAGAGAATCCGCCAGAGAGAATCAAAGGTTTACCTAAACACGCTATCGAGATATTTGTCGCCGCTTTTAATGCCGCCATAGTTCAATACAAAGGCGATGAAGGTAAGGCAAATGCGACTGCGTGGGCGGCTGTTAAAACTAAATACGAACAGAAAGACGATGAGTGGGTCGCTAAAGAATCTAAGGGGGTGCCTATGTCATTACAACCTATTTACGCAGAGATAATTCAAGAGGCGGGTAAACGTAACGCCGCTTCGGATGCCGGCAGAATTAAGAAAATAGTGGAACTCTGCCAGGAGCTTCTATCTTCTGAAATCCCCGATGAGGGAAGGATGAAAGAGGCTATCAAAGAAGCTACCGCCACTCTTGCTTGGTTAAAAGAACAGGAACTTATGAAGACTGAGGACGGCGTGAAGTTTCCTAAAGAGGCTTTTGCGTATACTCCAAATGCAGAAGCACCTGCCACGTGGAAACTATTACTGTGGGAATCACTTGATAAGAAAGTTACCAAGACACAACTAGGACGTGCATCTGCGGCTCTCTCACCGGGCGGCTTTAGGGGGCAACGGGTAGAAATCCCCATTGCGGAATCAACCTCTGTAAAAAGTAAAATCCGTACTGAATATCGGAATCTTGATATTGCAGATGAAGACATACCCCGATGGGTTAAAGAATCTGAAAGTCGCACTATCCTGGCTGATTACAGTTCACTCTCAGAGGCGATTGTATCATCGAAGGGTATTGCCACAATAGTTGTGATTAAGCCCGGACTCAATAGTTCAAAGGAAAGATTTTACTCCCCTGAAACTCTGAAACGGGATTATAAACTATTTGAAGGCGTTAAAATGTACGCTGACCATCCGACAGACGCGGAGGATAAAGCCCGTCCTGAGCGGTCGATAAAGGATTGGGTTGCTACCCTCAAAAATGTCCATGTAGACGATAAAGGTCAAGTCATTGGCGAGGCGGTAGTCGTTGAACCATGGTTACAAGCGAAACTAGCGCAACTAAGAGACCAGAATATGCTACAGGAGATGGGTGTTTCTATTAACGCTATCGGCTCGGCTATTAAAGGCGCTATAGAAGGCATTAAAACCAACATAATCGAACGCATTATAAGAGTGCGTTCAGTGGATTTTGTAACCGAAGCGGGTGCTGGCGGCACAGTTACAATGTATGAGGTTGACCGAGAGAATGATGTTGACCTTGTAAATATAGAGGCATTAAAGGAACGGCGTCCTGACCTGGTTAAGATTATCGAGACTGAGGTTAAAGCCAAAACATTACAGGAGGCAAAGAAATTGGGAGAACAAGAAGAAAAAATCACAGTATTAGAAGGACAAATAACTACACTTACCACAGAGCGAGATGGACTCAAAACCAAGATTACCGAGTCGGAAAAGGCACAAAGGAAAGCTGAAGCCAAGTCCGTAATAGACAAAGCCGTAAGCGAATCCGAATTGCCAATGCCGTCGAAGGCGAGATTGATTGAGCGGTTCAAAGATGCCGAGACTGGTGAAGGCATAGCTGAAGCTGTCAAGTCCGAAAAGGATTATGTCAGCGCATTGGCAGAAGCCGGAAAGGTCAAAGGTATGGGCACTACAACTGTCAATCCCGAAAAAGACCAAGCGGCTCTTAGGGAGAGTTGGAAAAAGATGCATCCGGAGTGGTCGGATAAGCAATTAGAGACCGCCGTCAGTGGGAGGTAATCATGGACAAGAGTGTAAAACAACGCATAGCATGGGCGCTTAAATGCAAACCCGAAGAAGTGCCTGAAGAACCGGAGAAATTAAAAGAAGCATTCGATAATCGTCTGGCAAAAATGAAGGCAGCGAAGGAGGCGAAGCATGGCTAATCCTTATACTAATCCTTTTGAAGCTGTAGCCGGACGTGAAATCTCTTCCACTTTCGAGGGTAGGCATGTAAACATCGAAGCATCCAGTCTAATTCATCCTGGTGGTGGCCTAGTTCAAAAAGGTGATCCCGTAGCCTTCTTTGATGGCGCCGGAGTAGCACTCAAAACAGCAACAGCGGCAACGGATTCAATACCTGTAGATACTGAGGGTATATGGCGCTTATCAGTAACCAATACCGGAGTTAATTCCTTCGGCACTATTGTAGTAGGTCAAGTTCTTTATATTAGTTTCACGGGGGTGATCTATGATGAGTGGTCAACCTCATACGCTATTTTTGGCTATGCGCTTGAACCCATTGCCGATCCAGGACAAGGTGCTCCCATTACACAGGTTATTGCCGTTAAAGTTCATTGGATGTGGCCGTTCTGGTTCTACACCACAGACATAGAGGCATAACATGGTGGGCAACGGATTAGGCGGCGCACAAACACCAGAAGTTGCAGTTAATGCCTACTACAATCCATATGCTGTCAACGGGAGGTAAATCACGATAATCAAAACAAATATTTTACTTAGGAGGTTAAAATTATGCCTTATAAAACTTGTGTAGCAGGAGATGCAGGCGACGAAGTCTCTTCAACCTATGAGGGTCGCCATGTCTCCGTTCTCGAATCTAATCTAATCCACGTCAATCAGGCAGCCGATAATCTTGTGAACAAAGGGCAGCCGGTTCTATGTACTGGTGTCGCATCCCTAGTCGGCGTCTCTTTTCATTCTGCATTAGCAGCGACTGACTGGGTTACAATCGACACAGAGGGTGTCTGGTATCTTTCCGTTACGGCGGCTGCCGCCATGATAGTAGGTCAACACGTGTGGATAACTAATGCTGGTTTACTCGTTGATGGCAATGCAGCCGGTAACAAGAGTTTCGGGTGGGTACTTCAGCCGCACACTGGACAAGGCGCAGCACTTGTTATTGCTGTCAAGGTTCACGGCGAATGTCCCATAGTCCCGACCCCATAATCCCGCACAATCTAATATTAGGAGGTAAACAATGCCAACATTTGGAGTTTATCCAGTAGCAGATGCGCTGACTGCTGGAGACGAAATTTCTTCTACCTACGAAGGTAGACATGTCACATTCTTGGCCAGTGAGTTGACCCACGCTGGCTCTCTAGTTACAAAAGGTTTGCCCGTAGTATGCGGAAGGATAGTTGGGGTTGCTTTCAAGACTGAGGTGCTTGGGACAGACCTGATTGCCGTAGACACCGAGGGAATTTGGGTAATAGATGTCTACGCCAGAGATGATGCTGGCAATAGTGCCGTAGCTGGTGGCGATGAGTTGTTTATCAATAAGACCACCTGCGTTGTCAGCAAGATTAGCAGTATAGCCACTCAACTGCCCTTTGGCTATGCCCTGGGTATTATAACTGGTGGCAACACGGACACTATCGCCGTTAAGGTTCACTTTGACCCGACAGTGGATGCTGCGCTGGCTATGTACAATGCTGTTGTAGTTAGTGGTGGCTACGGCAAATCCATGTTAGCTACTCTCAATGGCGGTGCTTCCGAGGGTCTTAGTGGATATCATGAAGGGCATCTTACTGCTAACACGACTGGGCATCTCTATAACTTTGGCTCATGGATAAATGTGGATGCTCAAAATATTCTGAAGGCTGGTCACATCATCGTTCCTTTTGAAGGTGGTGTTTGGGCGGGGACTACTCAAACTGACGCTAGGGTAGTTTTTGCTGGACAGCATCAGGCAATACTTGCCGGCCCACCTGCATCTATGCACGCCTGGAGGCTGAATGTCGCTCAGGTTGCGGGGAATATCACGGCTCTAATTGCCGCTGCTAACCCTGAATCAGTCGGATATGTTACCAATGCTGGAGTGGCGAGTACCAAAGTCGGAAGCATCCCGATAGCGGACATTGTCAGCAAAGGCATTGTCTGGGTGCGTTGCTACGATTCAGCGGTTTAAGGTAGCAAAGGGAGAGCGAATATGGTAAACAGAGCAATACTTGAAGCACAGTTAGGACAGTATAAGAAAGGCAAAGAGCAAGCTGTGATGGCTTTCAACAAGGTTCAGGCTGACCTTTACATGTTTGATGGTGCGATAGAGGCTTGCAACTCTCTACTGGCTATTGAAAAGGCAATGGAAGACTATGAAACTACAAAGAAAGTGGCTGAGGAAGCCGCCACAAAGACAAAATAAAATAACAGGAGGCAATAATGCCTGAATTAATGAAACTTATGGAGGACTGGAAAGGTTATCAGTCCTTCTCCGAAACCAACAAACCTGAAGGCTATGAGCTAAAGCTGAAGGAAACCATTGACCTGCTCACAAATGCAAAGGGTTTACCACAGCATCGCCACGAATATCTCTTGAGAGAAGCACTGACAACCTCAGACTTCCCTTACCTGTTTGGTGATGTTTTAGACAGACAGGTACTCGCTGCTTACAAAGCGGTTGACCCGGTCTGGAAATCCTTCGTCCGCATGGGAACTGTACCTCGTATCTACCCGCAAGTTGGTGGGTATAGGTTCGGTGTCACCGGCGGAGACCAGCATCTTGATGAAGTCGCTGAGAAAGGCGAATATCTCGCCAGCGACAGAAACGAGACTCGCTACCCGGTATCTGTCAAGAAATATGGCAGACAGTTTGACATCTCATGGGAAGCCCTGATTAATGATGACTTAGGGGCTTTGAAAGATACCCCGGAACGATTTGCTAGGGCTGCGGTTAGAACTGAACACCGTGTAGTATCCTCGCTTTATTGCGGGGACTGCCTGGCTGGTACTGGTCTCTATACTGCTGCACAAGGCAACGTAGGTGCGCTGCCGCTGACTATCGCTAATCTTGAGAATACAGTAGAAGCGATGGCGGCTTTCCTTGACGTAAACGGTGAACCGATAATGAACAGGGCTAAATACCTTGTTGTCGGCCCGGGTCTTGAATTCACCGCTCGCCAAATCCTGACCTCAGCAGTCAAACAGTGGGTTGCAACGACCAATGTACCTGCGACTGCTGTCCCATTCCCGACAACCAATGTTGTATCCCAGTATGGATTGCAACTTGTAATCGACCCGTACATTCCCATCTTCTGTACTGGTAATGTACTTAGTTGGTTCTTGTTCGCTGACCCGCGTGATATTGCCGCAATGGAATGCGACTATCTGGCAGGACACGAGAGACCTGAGATTTGCATGAAAGCAAGCGATAAGGTTTCAATCGGTGGTGGGTCAATCGGCGCAATGGACGGAGACTTCGCTACTGACAACGTGTTCTACCGTGTGAGAGACGTGTTCGGTTGTAACCGCCTTGAGTACCGTGCAACATACGGTCAACTCACCAATGTCTAAAAGGAGTTAGTTAGTTTTAATTTACTTGTCGGGGTGGGTGAGTTTCTCCTTTCTCATCCATCCTGGCAAGGTTTTGGAGGTAAACATGGCAGTTATTGAAATATCAGAACCCATCCAATTCAGACGTGTGTTTGTCTGCCTGACAGCAGATGTGAAACCTACCGGAGTGCGTCCTGGCTCTATTTGCTATGAAGTCAAGGTAGACACAACGGTAGATACATATATTTCACCGGACGGGACTAACTGGAACAAGGTAAATTAAATGTTCAAGTTTCTAAAAAAGTTATTCCAGCCAAAAGAGAAGATGTTGGTTAAAGATAAAATGTCTGTTGTACTAAATACCGGAGGTAAAAAGAAGTGCATAAATTAAGTAACCTATTATCACAAATGAGACCAGGCGGAAAGAGGGAACATGACGCTTTGCTCGTACTCACTAATGAGAAGACGGGAGAAGAGCGTAGAATCTGGGGTAGAAACATCGTAACCACTGCGGGTAACGTCTGGTATGCCCAGTCAGCATGTGGGGCAGCGCCGACTAACGACTTCGACAGTCTGTATCTGGCAACTGCGAACGATGAGGCGGGTGGTGTTCCTACGGTAACTAGCACCTATTCAAATTTTACAGTAGTGGCTGGCTCCGAAAAGCATAAGACGGCAACTTATCCAATGAGTCCTGATACTGATGCTGACAATACTGGAGACGGTGCGACTGTTGCAAGCTGGGCGTTTGCCTATACGACAGGTGACGGGCCTTTTGCGGCTATCACCCATTCGTTCATAGCCAAGACTGGCGCCGGTGCAGGGGACCCCATTCTGAACGGTTATAAATGGGCGGCGGCTTGGGATAAAGACGCTTCCACTTCTGCTAAGGTATTCGCTAATCATACCATGCTCGGTGCATAAATAAGACGGAGTAACTTTATATGGCTAATCAGTATTTCAAAATCAATTACCCGCCAAATCTAAAGGCGATGATAACCGACTTCTTACAGTCTTGTTATTCTCAGGGCTGGTATGGGACTTGTAGTTACGCCCCGCCAGCCTTGCAGATTGACTGTTACGATGACATAGAAGGATTTTGTCTGGCTCAGTTTCCAGCGGGAGCAAAGAGTATCCCTAGTGGTATGCAGGATGGTACTACTCTAACACCTTTGACACAGACCGAGTACGAAAAGCTGTTAAACGATAAAAGAGCTAAAGTAACCAGTACTACTAAAGGCGTATATGTGGACAGTTTGCTGGCAAATCGGCAATGGAATTATCAACCGCCTGACCCAATGGTTGAACAGCAATATAACGAAGCTCTGGATAAGGTGTTAAATGGCTAATCGTTACTTCAAATTAGCTGCGGGGAATAATAACTGGTCGAGTACTGGTACGTGGTGTACTTTGGCAGATGGTTCTGACCCAGGTGCTTCTGTACCCACTTCTGCCGATGCGGTTTTACCATCAAGTAATATTGCGAGTGGGGCGACTTTGATAGTGGATACTGCTACACAATATGGCTTATCAATGGATTGGACTGGTGTGACAAATAATCCTACTTTATCAATGGTAAACCATTTAACATTTTATGGGAATTGCACTTTTGTACCAGTTGGAACTATGAGTAGAAGCGGAAATAAATTTATTTATTTCGCAAATACTTCAGGAACGGCAATACTAACAACCGCAGGACAGGTTCTCTATGCGGTGAGTATAAACGGAAATGGTGGGACTGTTCAGTTAGGAGATAGTTTGTCATGCACCTACCTTTTTGTAAGTTACGGAAAACTGGATACACTTACTAAATCTATAGTCGCTACTTCTTCTGTATCTATAACTGGTACAGGAACACGTGCTCTTGATATGTCTGGTAGTACTATAACTTGTGCAACGTGGGATGCTTCCGTAACTACCAGTTTGACCTTTACGACAAATGCCTCAAGTAAAATAATAGTTACAGGTGCAACAACATTTAATGGTGGTTCTTTAACCAATTACAAAGAAGTAAACTTAAATGGTTCAGGAACAACTACAATAACAGGTTCAAATACTTTCGCAAATCTTGTCTTACCATCTGGAACAACGCAGACTATTAAATTTACCGATGGTACTACCCAACACGTTGCTGCCTGTTCATTATCGGGTTCTGTTGGAAAAGTTCATACTCTGACAGGTACATCGACAGCAGGCTGGAATCTAGTCAAAGATGGCGGGGGAACTGTAGTTGTCTCATATTGTACTATAACCTATTCTGTAGCAAGTCCTGCGGACACTTGGTATTACGATGCAACCTGTACTTATAACTCGACGAGTGGATGGTCAGTTTATGTGCCGCCACCAGTTATCCGAATGACAGTTGAGTCAATAGGACTCTCAGATTTATATATTAATCGGTATCGTTCCAGTAGACCAATTGCTGAAACTATAGGCTTGACTGATTCTGGTGTTACCACTTTTATGGCATGGGTTATAAAAGTTGCAACTGAAATTATTGGTATCACTGACTCCCTTATCCGGCGGGCGTTGTCTACAAGGTTAATCGCTGAAGTTATCGGAATTACTGATAGCGTAATAAGACGATTAAGGTCAATACGGTTAAAAGCAGATACCATTGGCATAACAGAGACTATGGTCAATTCGTTTCTAGTCTATCTGATTAAGATTATTAATGAGACAATCGGAATCACAGAAACACTTATCAAAAGAGCCTGGTCAAATAGGTTTATTCAGGAAACGATAGGACTTACCGACTCGCTTATTAAAAGAATGGTATCTACACGGTTTATTGCCGAGGTTGTGGGCTTAACAGATGCCCTGTTAAGGCGTGGTAAAAGCCTTAGATGGTCTGATGATACTATAAACGTCAATGATGGCACTCTACGCCGCTTGTGGAGCGTCAGGGCTATCAATGAGATTGTTGGGGTTACGGATAGTCTAGTTCGCCGGTTGCGTTCTATTAGATTGATTACCGAGGCGATTGCCATTACTGACATATCAATCGTTCGGGCATGGTCAGTCAGGGTTATCAATGAGGTTATCGGGGTAACTGAGACTTTATTGAGACGGTTACGCTCAATCAGATATATACCCGATACTGTGGGGGTTACCGATAGTTCCATAAAAAGAGCATGGTTAATTAAAATGACTATCGAAACAGTCGGGCTTATCGATTCTCTTATAAAACGTGCCCGCTCTATCCGGTTAATTGCGGAGACGGTAGGCATTTTCGATACCGGATTGTGGAATTACTGGTTTAAGAAACTCATAACAGAGACTATTAGAATTACAGAGCATCTATTCGGGGTTGCCCATATGCTCAAGTTTATTCGAGTACAAGTCTCCAGAATAGACATTAAACGGTTAGCACCTTCCCGTATTCCTTTATATAGATGGTTAAGGAGGATATTTGAATGACACTTATCGAACGCGTGCGACTCCTGATTGGAGACAGACCTCCAGCTCCAGAAGTATTTAGTGACCCTGATTTACAGAGCTTTCTAGATGATAATGATGATTCTGTGAAGCTAGCGGCGGCTTCTGCATTAGAAGCGTGGGCGGCAATGTATATGATGAATCCCTCCAGTGAAAGCATCGGTGGTGGTGATTATTCATACAGCCAAAAGACAGTTGATAATATGCTGGCTCTGGCTAAAAACCTGCGGGAAATAGAGGCGCAACTGGCAGATATACCCGCTCTGGAATGGGCTGAAATGGACTTAACTTATGGCTCTGGAATTACTGTAGAAGAGGATTAAATGTCATACGATTCTTTATTGATAAACGAATGTACTGTACTGGAGAATACGGGAACTGTTGCAGATGCTTATGGCGGTATAACGCCTGTCTGGACTGACGTGGCGGGATTGACTGATATTAAGTGCCGCCATGTCTCCGGCAAGGGCAGAGAAGTCAAGGTCGGAGCCGAAGTTGTAATTATTTATGATGAGTTATTTTTACAGGACATAGATATAACCGAGCAGAACAGAGTACTTATCGGAACGGAAAACTACAATATCCTCTCTGTGGTATTTAGACAAGATGCTGTAGGCGGGCATCACAAACACTGCTATTTGGAGATAGTACGTTGATTTTAACAGTATCCATAGACTTGAATCTGAAAGTAGAAGAGGTTACGAGAGCAGTTCTTGACGCTTCCAGAGAGGCCATGAGGGATACGGTGGTAACTATCTTTAATGAATCGATAATCGGTTCACCCAAGAAAACGGGACACAATAGAAGGTCGCTAGTTGGTGAAGTATCTGGCATGGGTGAGGTCGCAAAGGGAGCAGACGCTGAACCAGAAAAGAGCGTTGATGATGATAAACTTGAGGGGGCTGTCTATTCTACGTCAGGTTACGGCGGTTGGTTGGAAGTAGGTCACTTTACCGCAGGAGCTCGCAAGACTGGGGTTTCATTCGGTCGTTGGATTAGCGCCCGCCCGTACATGAAACCCGCACTTGATTTGGAATTTACTCTTGAGAAGTTTACCGAACGCATAAAGAGGCATCTGAAATGAGCCTTTTATTCGCTAATTTCAGAAGTCTATTTTCCTCTTGTAGTTTTTTAATTTTACGCACCAAGATGGTTATCTGATTATGATTATTGACAAGTTCGATTTGAAGGTTCTCAATTCGGTTGTCATCTCTAACACCGTTCCTATGGTGGACTATTTCCCAAGATTGGAGACATCTACCTAATGCTTTCGCCACGACTAGGCGATGCTCTCTAACATAGCCATTATCTTTAGTCATTGAATAAAAGAAGTCATCAGGTTGTAAATGTATGAAGATATATCCGAGACACTTAGTTCTCCCGCCCTTCCATTTGGGATTGCGGTCACCTCTGATAGAATTTTTCCTCGCCTCACTCCATGTGAAGTGTTTATGAGGGCGACCAGTCATGGTGATATTACAGCGTTGGCAAATTTTACTGATACCCTTTTTAAGGTCACTTAAATAAACCCATCTTTCCTTACCGCATTTCTCACAGGCATGCCAGATATATTTGCCGCGTCCCTTGCTACCTTGCTTGCCGATTGAATTACCTATTGCGATGTCACCAATATTAAACATAATCTCAACTCCTAAACATAATTATAACACGGCATATCATAAATAGCAAGTCAATTTGGGAGAATTAAAATGACGATGCCCGATGTAAATGCAGTAGTAAGAAAGTATCTTATAGGAAACGCTGATATTGTGGCGTTCTTTGCCCCTGACTTGCCGAGAGTGTTTTGTCCACGCTTACCAGAGAATACGAAACTTCCGGCTATCGGTCTATTTGTGCGTGGTGGCTCAAGCACGCCTTATATCCCTCCATTGGTGAGTCCTAGTTTTCAAATTGATTGTTGGCATAATAATTCAATTGGGGCAAGAAGTTTATATCTCGCCACATATTCGGCACTTCAGGGTATACAAAATGTGGCAGTCGTGATAGCGCCAAACACTTACTATATCAAGAGCGCAAGAGAGGAGGTACAGGGACAAGATTTGATTGATGACATAACAGGTTACTTTAGAGTTTTAGCATTCTTCGAAATAAAAATCAGTTAGGAGGTAAACATTATGGGTACAGTTGCAAACGTATTAGTAGGGGATGCCGTATTAACAGTCACTTCACTGTCAGTTCCGCCGCATCCAGCGGGTCCGGTAACAATCGGGTTTACGATTGACGGTGTAACCATGTCCGTCAGGACAAGTTTCGCAAACATCAAGGTCGAAGAGACTAACGGCACAATTATCCGCAGAATAATTGACCAGGAAGTTGACCTGACAATCAATGTCGCTGAGGGCACGCTGGATAATCTAACGATAGCACTGCCAGGGTCAACCGTAGCAGCCCCTGCAATTACTCTGGGTGGTGGTGCTTTACAGGAATATTCACTATCTCTTGTAGGGATAGGACCAACGGCCACGTTTGTTCGCACAATCGTATTGAATCGTGTGAACTCGACGGGTGAAGTGGGGATTCCTTTCAAGAAAGGCGATGTCTCTGTTGTGCCGATAACCTTCTCTGCACTTGTGGATAATGCGGGTGTTTTTGGCACTATTACAGATTCGTAAAATGAAATTATAGGAGGTTAAGATATGGGTACAGTAGCAAATGTTCTGGTTGGCGATGCCTCAATTACATTAGGTATTGGGGTACTTGCTAGAGTTATTGGCTACACTGTTGACGGCGTAAGCATGACAGTCAGGTCAAGTAATGCGAATATCAAGGTGGAGGAGGAGGAAGGTACAATCATACGGCGTCTGATAGACCAGGAGGTTGACGTTACCTTAAACGTAGCTGAGGGCGCAATGGCTGACTTGGCGGCGGCTATCCCCGGAGCTGTGGCAACGAGTACCACAATCACCACAATAGGCGGTGGGGTACTCCAATCACACAGGTTGACATTGGTAGGTATAAATCCTGCTGGTTTACCCCGTGTAATCGTTCTCACCGCAGTTAATCCGACTGGGGAAGTCGGTGTTCCGTACAAGAAGGGCGAGGTGTCCGTAATACCGATGACTTTCTCGGCACTCGTCTCTAATGTAGGAGTGTTTGGTTCTCTAACGGATGCGGCGGCAGTTGCCCCGACATTGATTGTTGGCGCGACAACCCATGCTGAGACACCCGGTGGTACTTTCATCCATGCGCAGTTCACGGCTAATATGACAGACCCCGTAGGCAAGCACCTGGAGTTCTGGTTTACGGAAGCTGGTGTAGTAAGGGCATTTAGCGTGGCGGCTTTGGATGGTGCGGATACTATCAAACTAACGGTTAATGGTGCAGCTATTGCAGGGGCTGCGGTATTGAAACTATACTATGCACTCGGCACGGTAACGTCTGCCGCAACTGGCGTGCTGGCAAGTTTCAGCAATCAGGCAGTCGTAGCCGTCTAATAGTAGTTAAAAAGGAGAATCATGGAACGGACTGAAGAAGACAAACTTTTAAGAGCATCTATAACTGTAATTCTGGGAGGGATGGAACATGCCATCCTTCCCCTTGTAATCAAAGACGCAAGGGAATGGCGCAAGAAACTATCTAAATTAATTGGCAGATTGCCATCCTATGCCAATACAACTACGGATGACCCCAAGGGCTTTGAGGTGGCTGTAGAGGCCATGTTAGTGTCAATGCCTGATGAGATGGCGGACTTGTTCTTTGGTTACGCTAAGAATCTATCAAGGGACGACATTGAGGCTGTTGCTACGGAAGCGGAACTGGCAAAGGCGATTGAAGCGGTGATGGCGGTGGCATTCCCTTTAGTCGGAAGCCTGACCGGGGTACTGGGGAAACTAGCTCGATAGGTGAGATATTTGAATTCCTCCTAACAGAGTGGCATCTGGATCCAATATACATCGTTGAGAATTGGACTGGTGAAATGCTGGCGCTCATGGTCGATAAACTGGCAGATAGGAAAGAGCGGGTCAATGCCGCTATGTCGGGAAAACACACTCCAAATTACAATCAGGATACTGTTGTTTCTGAAGATGTATTGTTCGGGCAATTGGGTGGTAAATTAAAGGTGGTAAAACCTAGCCAGTAGATATTTTATCTTCTTCTACTTTTTTAGTCCGCATCTCCAATACTTTAGGTATAGCACCAGAATTAACAATTTCCTCTAGAATCTGACAGGTTTTTATTTGAGCGAGCATAGCCTGTATGGAAAGTACAATCAGACAAATTCCTCCTAAACCACCAAGTATGTATAGCCAGATAATGAAATCATTCATTGCTCTACCTCCTTTTCTTTTATTATAGTATAAATCACAGGCAGATGCAATGCCAAATCTAAATAGCGAGGTGGAAAATGCCTTTGAGCTTAGGCGATGCCCTTCTAAAACTAGGGGTAGATAAGTCAGAATTTGATAAGTCCCTGAAGGAAACCCAAGAGCACGTCAAGGATTCTATGCAGAAAATCCAGGGGCAACTGAAGGCTGTCGGCGTGGCATTTACAGCCGTTGGCATTGCGGGAATGAAGATGGTCTCTGACGCCAAGAAAATGAACGCTGAATTAGGGCAGACGGCTCTAACTCTTGGTGTTACCACTAAGGATATGCGAGACCTTGCACTTGCTACAACCGATGTAACATTTCCCCTAAAATCGGTGGCGGCTACATTTGACCTGCTCGCACGGGCGGGAATTAAAGATATGGAAGTTATCCAGAAGAGCGCAAAGGCTTTCGATGCTTTAGGAGACGCCACAGGGTCAAGTGCTGATGTTATGGCTGATATGCTTCTGCCGGCGTTCAAACTATTCGGGAAGGAAATTCCCACGACTTCAAGAGAATTGGATAAGTTCACATGGCTGACTAAAAACACGCTAGTGGACTTATCGGATTTTGGTACTCTATTAACCAGATTAGCCCCGCACTTTGAGAAGTTGAATATCACGATGGATGATGCGGTAGCTATCCTAGCGGCTTTAAGTGAGAAGGGTATCACAGGAACAGCCGCCACCTTAAAACTAAGAACGGCGGTAACTCAGGCGGCAGAAAGTGGAGAGGATTTATTCAAAGTTCTCGGACTGACCAGTACGGAAATAGACAGATACAAAACTGAAATGAACGATGCTGCGGGGATAACAGATAATTA
>Ga0180732_1000804_pt1 | contig 22922 bp, 38 predicted proteins | sample KR11_01MetaG_FD_148674 | JGI IMG/M metagenome (GOLD analysis project Ga0180732, IMG submission 148674) | Groundwater microbial communities from the Olkiluoto Island deep subsurface site, Finland - KR11_0.1 MetaG | ecosystem: Environmental > Aquatic > Deep subsurface > Groundwater | place... | reverse complement strand
TGAGTGCGCGGGTTAAAGAAGTCATCATTCGGGACTTTTCGGGCGGGATGGCGAGCAATCCCGACAAAGGGGATTTGCCGCCCAATACGGCACTGTTGGCGAAGAATGTGGACTTGCTGCAATGGCCGGGCTGCTTAGCTAAGGCTACGGGATCGGAAATTTGGGATTTTGACAATCAATTTCCCAGTGGCGAATTACCCAATGGCAGAGAAATTCTGTCCTGTCAAAGCCTGGTGTATAACAAGATTTGGGCTAGTGGAGTAAAGGTCAATCGCTTGACCGAATTGCTGGTGGTGCAATTCAAGCATACGCATGGTTTTGATTGGTATGAGATGGAACGCACGGTCGGCACTGGGATCTGGAGCGAGCCACAAGCCTATTATTGCGGATGGAATGGAGATGGCAGCGAGCGGCTGTATTCGCAGCCGGAGTTTGAAGGAGCATTTGGGGTGAGTAATGCGCACGGCAAGCGGGCGCGGTGGCTGGTAGAAAAGGGGGTGCTGCGAGCGGCATTGGGGGATCAGATGTGCTCTAAGCCGCAGCCTGCGGAGATGTTCAACAAATCCGATTCATTTCCGCTGCAATGGCGGTATGTGGATCGGCATGTCGTCAGCGGGCCGGAAGCAGAGCAGAATGGGTTCTTTATGCAGCCGATCGATAACTACTGGCCTTATGGAACCGTTTATTCCTGTATAGTCGCTCCATTTGAGGGATTGGTTCGGTCGGTGGGATTTCCGCAAGATGAAAGGTTATTACTATCTTTTGTGGAAAATCTTAGCTTATCACCGCGGGCCTGGCTTCTTTGGGGTGGCATGGGATATGAGATTGCAAATCTTAAATATATTCTTCTGTCGGAATATGATGGCCACCAAATAGATAAAATGCAAAATGCACCACTAATCTTTTATGGATCAAATGTCGCATCGTCATGGGGCACTAAGCTCAAAATTAGTATCCCTTATGACCCATTATCTTCATTTTCTAAGCGACTTTCAGCATTCAGGTTATATGTCGCAAAGGCCGAATCAGCGGAGGGACTTTCAGGTAATTACGTGGAACTTGCTCGTTTTGATATAACACATGGTTGTAAAAACGTATTTAAGGCGGATGCAAGAGGGGCAGCAATTGGGTATCCGCAACTCTTCCTTTCGTTTGTAGTAGATGGTAACTTCAATTCTTATACTCACAATATGTTTAATGATTTATTTATTGAAGTCTATGATGATAACGCGATTAAGCGCGAGTATAGAATCATTTCTTCTTCATTCTCGGCTACTATGTTGGCTCTCACAACGTCGGTATTATGGGCAGGTTCAGGTTTTACGGCTAACGAGCATTATTCTATTACTATCAATTCGAGGTGGCGCGATGATGGTAATGACAATGCCGAAATCTATTTTATTGATTTCAATGTGGGAGGTAATGCCAGTCCTCCCTGGTTGAATCCCCAGATTGATTTGCCCAATTTCATTCCCAATTCCTGCAATTATTCTCAGGCTAAGATATTCAAGGATCAAATGTGGGTGAGCGGAGTGAATTACAAGGACGAGAAGCATCCCATTCAGTTGCGCTCGTCATTTCCTGTAAATCACCCCTTTGCCGGATTCGACATACAACCCAATTATCTCAACATTGCTACTGACAAAGACGATGAGATATTGGTCGTCAAGCCCTATTTAGATTACATGTTGGTCGGCACAACGCGCAAGCTCGTTAAATACTTGCTATTGGGCGATGGTTCCACCGAAATCGTAGCCGAGCTTCCCTGGGACGTGGGGGTGAACGCCATTGATGGTTACGTGGAAGTTGACAATACCAGCTATTTTGTAGGACGGCGCGGGGATAGGCCAGTGCTGTATGTTTGGCCGCCAGGGGGTCAGCCAGTGCCCTTAGAGCATCTGCGTAAGGAAGTCGAAGAGATATTAGCCTCGCCGGATATTGATTTGGCCTTAGCTCAAGCGATCCCGTTGCTGCACGATAATAAGGTGCTCATCAGCTTTCCAACCGGAGAAACGACCTTGCCACCTGCCTATACACCGGCTTGGCACCAGGTCAATGACCTTGAGGATGGGCTGCGCACAGTGGGCGGTAATCGCGTAACACAAAAGACATTGGGGATCATCCCGATAGTTTGGGCTGGCGGTCAATTTGAAGCAGGCACAGTTGTTATTGGGGTCTGCGATAACTCTATTTCTACCAGCGAAACGCCGTTGCGCCGATTTTTTTATCAGGTTCCTAATAGCTATGGGTTTAACGAACTACCCAACTGGCCTGTGCCCGTCAGCACGTTCTCTAAGGGGGAAACGATGTCATTTGTCATTGACAATAATCCGAACGGGCCGTTTCTACACGCAGTAACTTCGCATCAAAGCGGGGGCGGGACATGGATCATATATTACGGACGGTTCAATCTCAATACGCAGGCGTGGGATATGTGGGGAAGCAGTTACTGTGTTGCGATTGAAACGCTGACCACCAATGGTAGCAATCAGTATTTCCCCGACATTGACATTGATCCGTATGACAATACGCACTTAATCGTAGTCTGGCATAGCTACAGGGCGGCTACGGCGCAGTATTATCTCAATCAGAATTATTCGTTAGATGGTGGGCAGACCTGGCAGGCAGACAGTTATCGAACTGCCATTACAAACTATACCTACGCTTCCAGCGTGGCCTTTGATCCCGTTTCCGAAGGATTGGCCTATATTCATAAGGGCGGTGAGGCAACAACCAGCCAATTGCTTAGAGGTTCATTCAGCACCAGTTTTGCTTCTTGGCCGGTGCTGGCCAATGTGAATATGCCCAATGCCTGTATGTGCGTTGTGGGTGAACGAGTCGGGTTTCTGGATATTGATACCGACCTAAAGGTTGCCTTCCGCCAATGGCTGGATGGCGCACTTTCGGACGTGGAGTTTGTGCAAGAAGATGCCTTGTCGCAAAACGCGAATCAATATGCTTTGACATACAGCAAAACAGGGGCAGACGAACGCTGGACGGCATTTTATTACAATGGATCGCAGATAGAAGCCAGATGCAGATTATTTACGGAGAGTGGATGGTATGTTTCCTTCTCGCCAGAGAACGAAGAGGGATATGTGCCAGAAGCGTATGACCATTTTGGCACGCTGAACGGTCGCCGACCGCCTGTCTCTAACCCCAATCACGATCACGTTTGGGCTATATCGGAAGCGGCCAACACATATAGTGAATATGACTTCTTTTACCGGCATGGTGCTATGAGTCAAGCTCCCGGTATTCTTTTTGCCAAAAATCTGGAGATTAACAACAGGAATGCGGCAGCTTATCGCGGGGATGGTGAAGGCGTTAAGCTGGCCGTCCGGGGATGGACGCGGCTTTCTGATGATTCGATTGTCTATCATACTAATAAGACCTTTTACCGATTCACGCCCGATACTTTTGTCTATGCCGATTCTCCTTGTGTGTTGCATTGGGAACAGCAAATCCCAGGGGGACAGGCTGGGCGAGTCCGTCTGAGCGAATTGCGCATCAGCTTTGAATATCCCGATCCGACCAATACGGACAGTTTCACCATTAGCGTTCTAAATGAAAACATGAAGGGGCGCACCATCACCATCGGCACATCCGATTCGGGTAAGCTGAAAAACGTGAATCTGTGGGGACGTGAGTTTAAATTCACCATTTCGCATACGGGCAATAGTCAAATCAAGATTCGGGAATTGAGGTTCAGGATATGGGAAACGCATCTAAAGTCATAGTGCAATATATGCCGAACGAGGTGGGGCCGCGCGATCAATCCCACCGGCGCGTAGCAGAACAGGTTACGAATCGCTTTGATGATACCGAAGCGTATTATGATGCGCGAATAGCGGCACTGGTGGCAGCGATAGAGGGCTTGGGCGGGACGGTATCTTTTCCCAATCCGTCTGTGCCACCTCAAAGCGGAGGAATAGGAGGATAAATGGTCTTTCCCTGGATGGTCATACCGGCGGCGATTAGCGCGGGGACTTCTCTGTATCAACTTCTCGGCGCGAAAAAAGCCAGCTACGAAATGAGTCCCGAATTGCGTGAAGCGTTGGGACTGGCGAAGCGGCGTATGGAGCAAGGACTCTTTCCCGAAGAAGAATCGGCTATGGCAAATCCGATGATTATGCGGGCGCAGAGCGGGATGGCGAGTGCATTGGCCAGTCGCGGGATGTCGGATTCGAGCGCAGCCGATATGGGTCTGGCTTCGATTTATAGCGGCGTGGCCGATGCGGTGGGGCGCGCTGATGTTGCTATGCGTGGTCAGGGGATGGAGATGTATGGTGGGCTGACAAGCCTTGAAGAACAACAGCGCACGGGATTTGAGGAACGCAAGGCAGCAGGCGAGGCCGGTGGATGGGCGGGATTGGCAGAATCCTTCGGCATGGGCTTTAGTGCGCTGAATGATTACCTGAACCCCGAAGAGAGCATCGGCGATATTCTGAGAAGCATTTATGGCTCAGAGAATGGCGACATTATCGAGGGAAGTGGTGAGGGCAATAGAGGGGTTTGGCGGAATGACTGGTGGCAACTAATGAATCCCAAATTGCAGAGAATGAGGGTATAGGTTATGCCTAATCAAATTCCACAATCGGCGGTATTTGCCACGATCCTCGCGGAACGGCTGGCTGCGCACAACGCGGCAAAGGCGGGGAGACGCGAACTGGCGCAACGGCTGGGCTTGCAGATCGCTATGGACATGGACGAGAAACGCGCCGACCGCAAACAGCGCATGGAAGAACTGCAAATCCGCTATGGAGAAGAGCGGCAGGCGCGGGCGGATGCTGATGCGAATAGAGTGCTTTTGCAGGGGATGAGCGATGCCACGCTAAAAGCTATTAAGGACATTGAAGTCGGTCAGCGTCAATGGGAAGCTACTTTTGAAGCAACGCATAGAGCAGAAAAGCAACCTTCGGGTGTGGAAGTAACCGAGGGCGGTGAACCTGGGGCGATATTGCAAGACGTATTCGGGACATTTGAAAAGAAAGTGGGCAGAGCTGAACAAATAAAAGACGCATCAGATGCTCTCGATCTAAAAATAAAGACATGGCAAGGAGCAAGTGCGCGGTTACAGAAATCTCTCGCTGCATCTAATGATCCCGATTATGGGATTATGCAAGGTGTTGATGCTTCCGGTGTGCTACCTGAGCAACGGGCAGATGCTTATCGCAAAATACTATTTGATCCCAAGTTACAACAGGAATCGCAAGATGTTTTAGGGCTGAACGAAGTCTATTCCGCGAACAAGGGCAAAGTGCTCGGACGGATGACGGGACTGCCTGAACAGCAGGCCAGGGCGGTGGCGGATAGTTTCTATACTGCTCTTTTTGGCGGAGCGAAGAATGCGCCAGTTGTGCCGACAGGACAGATAGGGCCGGTAAGGCCGGTTGTGCCACTTTCGCCCGAAGAAGAAGAAGAAAGGCAAGAATTGATTAAGCAAGCCAGGAATTGGGGTTTCTAATGCCGGAAGCAAAACGGCTTGAAGATATGAGTTTAGCGGAACTTCGTGCTTTGGTAGCACGAGGCAAACCTGAAATTTCTCCCGTGAAGAGATTCGGAAGTAGCTTTTGGGAAACGATTGATCCGGCTCCTTTTGTTAAATCTTTAGTTACCGATTTTCCAGGAACGGTTAAGGGTATAGCAGATGCTCAAGGTGCGCTTTTGGATAGATCGCTTAGTGCATTTAAGTCTGGTGATTATGGTAACGCTATGGGTCATTTTGTTAATTACATGATTCCCTTTTACGGGCCAATCCTGGATAAGGCTGGAGATCAATTAAGCGAAGAGGATTATGCAGGTGCGTTGGGCACAATGGCAGGAATAACTGCCCAACTAATAGCACCAAAGATCATGGCGAACAGAATTAGCCCTAAGTCAGCCGTGAGCGCGAGACTGATTTCGCCTAAACAAACGGCGGTAAAGGTAATGCCACCAGAAAAGGTAATGCCGCCAGAAACTGCTATTGCCGATAATCCTTTGGTGAAACAACTAATCGGGGAAATCAAGAAAGCTGAAATTGTTCGCAAAGTTCAAGAAACTCGCTATACACAGGAACGCGCCAAGCGCATGGCGAAATCATTGCAGGTTGGCGATAGGGTTAGCGGCGAGAAAGGATATTATAAAGAATTAAAGCCGCTGGCAGGGGAATTGGAGAAGGTTGAATTTGAAAACATAAGAAGCAAGTTTTCGCAAGAGAACATAGATAATCTATTTAACCAAATCAAAAGCAGCCCCAATTTGGATTTTTGGCAAAAAATATCAGCGCGGCGAGGGCTGGCTAAACTGTTTGGGGAATTTGGGGGTGCTGTTCCACAAATGGGCGAATTAAGTCTATTAGAACGAGTTTTTGGCAAGGAATTGATAGGGGTGATCAAGGACAAAAGAAGTTCATGGGAAAAGATTAAGGAGCAAGGCGGCAATGTAGCTAATGTCCCGCGTGCTGTTATGAGTTCCTTTGATTTTTCTGCGCCCTTTCGACAGGGACTTCTCTTCGCCACGCGGCCAAAACAGTTTTTCCCCGCTTTCAAGCCGATGTTTAAGGCATTTGGCAGCGAGAAGGCTTTCAGGGCTATCGAACAGGATATTGCCAACCGACCTACTTATGGCCTAATGCGAGAAGCCAAATTAGCCCTTACGGAGATGGACAGTGAACTTGGCCTACGCGAAGAACGTTTTCAATCAAGGTTGGCAGATAAAATCCCTGGAGTGCGGGCATCGGGAAGGGCCTATACTGCATTTTTAAACAAACTTCGCGCAGACGTATTTGACGATCTAATCCGCAAGGCCGAGAAAGAAGGTCTTGAACCAACAAAGAACATGGATTTAACCAAGCAAATTGCCAATTTTGTCAATGTAGGAACTGGGCGCGGTCATCTTGGAGCACTTGAAGGTGGTGCTGTATTTTTGAATGCTACTTTATTCTCGCCGAGGTTAATGGCATCGCGTTTGACCGTATTGAATCCGGCATATTATATTAAGGCTGCCCCATTTGTGCGCAAACAGGCACTCTATTCCCTTTTTACAACGGCTGGTGCTGGTTTAACTGTTTTGCAATTAGCTAAAATGGCTGGGGGGGAAATTGGTGCTGATCCGCGTAGTGCGGATTTTGGTAAGGTCAAAATTGGCGATACACGCCTCGATTTTTGGGGTGGACATCAACAATATGTGCGCATGGCGGCACAGTTGATTAGCGGTAAATATATTAGTTCGGTAACTGGGAGAGAAATCACCTTGGGTGAAGGTTATAAGCCATTAACGCGGCGTGATATTCTTTACCGAATGATAGAATCGAAAGAAGCTCCTGTTTTATCATTGGTTACGACTCTATTGGGGGGCAAGGACATAAAAGGCGATCCTATTAGCATCCCAAAAGAAATTGCCGACCGGTTTATTCCGATGGCGATAAGCGACATTTATGAACTTGCCAAAAATGATCCAGATTTATTGCCTGCTGGGATAGGGGCGATATTCGGGGTGGGATTACAAACCTATGGCGAAGATAAGCAGAAAGGTTTTATCGCCTTACTAAAACAGCTCGAAAAGCGTAAGAAAAAAGTTAAAAGTCTAAGAGAGATTCTTGGGCAAAAGGGTCAATAAGAAGGGCAAAAAATGAAAAAAGTATATCTGCTACTACTGATGCTGCTACTAAGCGGCGGGGCACAGGCACAATGGATTAGCGATGTCATAGCGGATTGCACGATTACCCTGGACGGTGCGGTGGCTGGCGGTGCGCTGGATACGGTAATGTTTGTCTTGAAGCCCAACAATCAGCGTGGCTATCCAGTGCTGGAAATCAACCCAGATGCGGTCAAAGCAAGTTCCGCGACCGACAGCTTGACGCTGACTTATCGGATTGCCAGGGCACATCTGCCCGCCGATACTTTTGCTACGGTTGCTTTCAAGACGGTGCAGGATTATCGGTGCGGAGCGGCGGACGTAGCCTTTACCGAGTTTGACTGGGAAGATGATGGTTGGTATACATCCATTCTGGACTTTGATGGACGGCCCTGGGACTTCATGCAGTTAGTTGCGCATTTCAAGGGTGAATCGGCCAATGACAGTCTGGAACTTCGCCTTAAATTCCGCGACATCAAATACTAAGGAGTTGAAATGAAAATTGCAGTATCGGTTGTGGCAATCGCTCTGGTGCTCGTCATGCTTTTAACATTGACCGGCAAGGCTCAACAGGGCGGGCTGGAGTGGGGGCGGGAATACATAGATCACCCTGATAGCGTGGTTTTTGTTGGTGGAGCCTCGCAATATCAGACCATCACGGCGGGCGTGGCGGCCTGTCCGAGCGGGGGCACTGTTTTCATCTGGCCGGGGACTTATACGGATGCGCTCGGCACCAATGCTAAATCCTTGACGTTTATCGGCGATGGTTCTTCCAGGGAACGAATAGTCTGGCAACCGGCCTCAACCTTTGTCGTAACCTCGGACAGTCTGACTTTCGAGAACTTGACGATCATCACAACCTTCATTGATTCCGCGCTGGAGACGGCCAGCAACGCCAAATTGCGCTTCAGGAATTGCCACCTCAAGATGCGCTGGGTATCGTTCTACGATTCCACCATCTTCGAGGACGGCACCACTTTAGAGCCGACCGCAGCGGACAGCTTCATCATCAAGGGCGTAACTGAAATCAGCAACTGCCAGCAGCGGGGGCTTGAGATCCAATTCAATCGAGGCGCGACCGGGCGGGTGATATTTTCGCAGTTTTACAGCACGACGGGCGATAACGTCAACATAAACGGGGTGCTGGCGCAGCCGTTCAACCTGGAGTTCATCAACAACAGCTTTAAGACTACGGCCTATCAATGCCTGGCGGCATCGGGGATAGGAACGCTGAAACTCATCGGCAATCAGTTCATCAATACCGATACGCTGAAATATACGGTGCATCTGTCGGATTCGCTGGAATTGACGGTGCTGAACAATCAATTCGATAACCTGTTCACCCGGACGCTGGCGGATCAGCGAATCAATGCGCTCGCGGTCTTGAATGCCGACACGATGAGATTCGGGGACAATCATGGCAGCGGACATGCCTTAATAGACACCAGCGCAGAGGCCAATGCCGCTGATCCACGAATTTACTGGATGGGTGAGAATAGTTTCTGGTCTATGGCTCTGTTCGATGGAGTAAATGGGACAGAAATCCCGTCTTTCGTGATTGGGATGGGGAATGACAGCAGGTTTTCCTTTGAGGAGATGTTCACCTTTGACACCGATTCGGGTGGGCTAAATACCTGTCAGGCGGAAGTCAATGATGGCGTGTTTCGCCATACCATGATGGGGACAGAAACCAGTTCCTATTACAGCACGAAGGGACGGGCGCGTCTGATGGGCGATAGCTGCTGGGTGGCGGTAGGAGATTCGACCAGTGGAGCTCGCGTCTCCAAGCTGGCGCGCATTTACATTTTCACGGATGCCTTTAATGGCACGGATACTGGGGATACTACTTCCTTCACCATTGCGGGGGCAGCGCCAGGGGATATTTGTCTCTATCAGCCGATCTCGACCACGTTGAGCTCGAATGATTTGGGGCGGTCAAAGATCGGGCCTTCAGGGGAAATAATCACGACCCGATTGGGAGCAGGCACGAGTGGGCTGAGCTACGTTGTGTTCTATATCAAATATAGCAATACCTGGCCGTAGGAATGCAGATGACCGACCGACTCAGGAAGGCGATTGTGGACGTTCTGGATCACGCGGAATGGCGGCAGCGGGAGCGTAGCGGGGAGAAGCGGGATCGCTTCTACGTGGTGCCGATCTTTGCCATAGATGAACTGCGCGTAGCCTATCAGAAGGAAATCCAGGCGGAAAAAGAACAAGGAGAAACGGACTGATGACTCTAACGGAAATCGGAACTATAACGGGAATCTTTGTGGTGGGCGGCGGCGTGATTGCCTCGTATTATCGTGGACAGGCTAAAACCGACCAGAAGGTTCAGCACTTAGACGATACCAAAGAGAGCAAAAACGGCTTAGGCGATCAAGTTTCGGAGTTGGACACTTCCGTTCAGTTGCTCACCCAGAAGATTGACATGCAAAGCGTGGAGATCAATCGCCAATTTGAAGAACAGGGTTACAAGATTGCAGAATTATTTCGCAAGATTCCCTGTATGCAGCCAGGGTGGAAGAAGGAGGATTGCTAATGCCACTCACAAAAAAAGGAACACGGATCAGACGTGCTATGCGAAAAACCTACGGGACGAAAAGGGGTGATGAAGTGTTCTATGCCAGTCAGAATGCGGGAAAGATCAAGGGGACGCATCGAAAGAAGAAATGAATGGCCAGGTGATTGAGCCGATTAAGCGCAAGAGTAAAATGCGGCGCGAATACAAGCGCAAGCGGAAGTTGGGCGGCAAGATTCGCCGCCATAGACAGGGAATGACGAGGATTAAATCTGGCGCGGTCGGGTCGGAGTAAACCCCTAAAGGTCTTGCTCATAGACCTAACCCCCTATACATCCGGCCACCGCGCCGGTTAATTCGAGGAAGAAATGAACTTCATAGAGCAAATAAAATTGCTTTTCGCGTTAAAGAAGGCATGGAAGAAAGGCGGAGGAGAAGTCATGGAATACAAGGGATTTCTGCAATCCAAGACAGTCTGGGGTCTGATTATTCTGTTAGTCGGATTAGCCAAGAAACAATTCGGTTGGGACTTTACTGATTCCCAGGCCGAACAATGGCTGGATTTGGGGTTGCAAGCCGTGGGAGCAGCCCTGAATCTTTACGGGCGCTGGAAGGCTACAAAGCCGTTGGGATTGCCCCCTAAAGGCTCAATAACTAATTAGCAGGCGGGCGTTCTACTCGTTGTGGGGCGGCAGATGCCGTCAATTCCAATAAATAGAGGGCTCCGATGTCGCCCCCGCCGAGCCAAAAAGCAATTAAAAGCAATGGAGAAGCAATGGCCAGCCGCAGCCTTGATGATCTAAAGCCGGAGTTCAGAGAGCGGGCGGAAGTTTTCTTGGGCTTCTGTGCCGATGCCGGTCTAAATATCTTGGTCTATTGCACCCTGCGCGATAACAGGGAGCAGGCGATTCACTACCGCTGCGGGCGCGGGATTGCCGAAATCCTGCACAAGCGGGACGAGTTAGAGGTCGTCTGGAAGCGACCTGATCTGGCTAAGGCGCTGATGGATGTGGGGCCGCAGTTTGATACGCGAGTGCGAACCTACGCGGGGCCAGGTCAAAGCCTGCACCTCTACGGCTTCGCCCTTGACGCTTGCCCATTACAAGGCGGCAAACTGCCCTGGGCTGATGGTGAGGACGCCATAGACGCTGCTCTGTGGACGCTCTATGGGAAAGCAGCAGAGGCGGCGGGGCTGGAGTGGGGCGGGAATTGGTCGGAGCGGAAGCGCGAGATGCCACACGTGCAGATGCCAGGCGTGAAATGGGAGGAGCTGATTGCAATGTCATAGATTTAACAATCTGGGAAATTATGTAAAGCTGGAAACCTAAGCCAATGATTTTTATTGGCTTCTTCTTTTTTGTGAATCTCAAAATAGCTAAAAAAGTTCTTTTTTCGGCGGTTTTTTCTGTTATATTTACCCCCGACACGGACGCCCAAATACTCACCAGAACTCGCAATCTCCCTTAACGGCAACAGAGAAACCTCACGGCGCGTCCGTGCCTTGAGCAAAGCCCACGCGGGGTGTCCAGTTTTACCCCCCGACTTATGGACACCCCCTGGGCAAAATAATCCAGCATGAAACAATATGGCGGCGGTGCGGAGCGGGGTCTATTTGCAACCGTCTAAACGGACTATATTCTGCCACCGCCGCCAGAAATAACCCAAGAGGAAGCAATGCTAAAGATTTCAGAACTTCATGCAGCGGTCAAGGCAGCATCCTTTACCATGCCAGAACGAGGTAAACCAGAAAGTAAGGTTCGCTTTTGCTGGGTTAAGGATCGGCAAGACGAACAATTAGTTCTGGATGTTTATCATGAGTTTACGGTCGAGGAACTACGTCTTTTCCGCGCATGGCTCAACGAAATAAACTTGGAGCTATGAGGAAGGATACGCCATGAGCGACCAGACGATAACAGCCAGCCGTGCCGCGATCCTGTCGGATATGCACCGGCTGGCAGAAGAAGTGAAAGCATTGGCACAGCGGATACCGGATAATGCTAAATTTTCTGATGCAGTTGCAAAGTGTAGCGTGATGGGCGCGTTCGATAAACTTATGGATGCGCAAAATTCTTACAGGGGGGAAGACCCATGAGTTACCCTGACGAAATGCCGGAGCGCAAACCATTCGAGGTTCTCAATTCAGACGAGGACGCTTTCCGCGAGACCTTTGAGTTCGCTAAACTGGCGAAGGATTTGGCTAACGCGCTATTCCTGCTGAACGAGCCGTGCTTGATCGTTTATGTCGAATATAAGGCGAAGTTCAAGAAGGCATTCGAGGACTTTCTGGAGCGATAAATGCTGCTGATAGGATTCATTCTGATTGTCGTTGCTCTGATGCTGGCCTACGGCACTTGGAGCTACTTCGAGCGGAAAAAGCGCAAGGTCAAACGAGTGCATGATGACACGGGAAGATGCCCCTATTGCCGCAAGGATAAAGATGTGCAGCACAGTTGACGGGTGGCCAGAGAGCTACCAAGACCACGAGATCGCCCAGACCGAGTGGCGCCTGCGGCAAGTGATCTACGTGCCCAAAGCCAGCGTTCCCCAACGGGCGCTGAAATACCGGCGGAGTTGGCTGGAGCGGCAGGCATTGAAGATGCAAAAACAGATAGAGTGGAATAGAAAGCAGCACTTGGCTGCACAAACAAATTAAGGAGAATAAAATGCCACCAGACGCAAGTCCCCTCACCTACAAAATGATTGCTACCTGTCGTAATTGTCGCAAGGAACAGGAAGTGGAAATCCCCAGAGGGATGAGAACGGAAGATTTCCGTTATGCGTGTATCTACTGTGGCGAAATGCCCAGGATCAGCACTTGGTTTAATTACCGCAGACCGGAAGCATCAACAGACGATCCCTTCTCTTTGTGAGAGAAGCAAATTTGGACGGCTGAGTGGGCTACACCTCGCCCGTTTGAAACATACCCGGCGTGTTCTCAGCCGTCTGCCGGGGATAATCAAGGAGCAGCCATGAGACAACCCACAAATGAAGAAATCCGCGCCGCCGACTGGAATGACCAAGAACGAGCGCATCTTGCAGCCCTCGAAGCGGAGAATGCCGAACTCAAGGCGCGTCTTGCTGAGGCAGATACCGTTATACGTCATGAGTGGAAACGTTCCAGTTACGATCCAGGACTTTATGAATATCTGCTTAAATACGGTTTTTCCTCTGCGGACGAGGAGAAAGGAGCACAATGAAAGTTACTGGCAAAAACTTCGGTTGCATGGATCCTGGCATTGGCGGTAAGGCCAAAGCCGGTATCCTGCCCGACCTTAAACTGTTCAGCAAGAGCGGGATCGGTTGCGAAGAGCGCGATTTGCCTGACATCCCCTACTCAGAAAAACACCTGGCCTTAGCTGTCAAGCAGTATCAGGCACTGGAAGACGCCGGTATCCATGAGCACCTACTGGGCATCAAGGCCGATCCCAAGTGGGTCAAGGCGAATCCCGTTGATTATGAGGATGCCCTAAAGAACATCGTCAAACTTCACAGGAAGGGTGTGGTCGCCTACATGATCGGGCGGGAACCTTCCGCCTTTATGAACGCCGCCACCTATGCCGGCTGGCTTATGAGAAGCCGCGAGATTCTCGCTGATAAGCCAATAGTCTTTGCCAATGCGCCCTGTCTGGGTAATCCCCAGACCTATCGCTGGTTCAAGACCGTCATTGATCTCTGCTACGATGCCTTTGGCGATACCTTCGTTGATGTTTTCGGTATGGCTTGGCACACGCAATTTGGATCGCAGCTGTGGGGGCTGATGAAAGCCGTTCAACAGTTGCGCCAGATGCTGCCCCAAGGTATGCCGTTATGGATGGTCGAGGGCGGGACGTGGGGATCGGCTAATAAGGCTCGTGAGCCACATCAGACTGATGCTGAACAGGCTATGGCGAACTTGGCGCTGGCTTCTCACGCTTTCAATCTCGGCATCGAGAAGGTCTTTTTCGGCTTTCAGGATACCCTGTCAGCTCAGAAAGAATTCTACGGATACGGCATGGTGGACGCTAAAGGCAATCCCAAGCTGCTTTACAAGTGGCTGCAAGAATACATCGCGGATATGAATCGAATCAATCAATAATTACCTTCCAAACTAATTTCCATTGGCGGCGGTGCGGCAGGCGTGCGATCGGGGTGAGAAAATGACTCACACCGATCAATCTGATAGCAGGCTCTCGCAACCCTGCCACCGCCGCCTTAAATGAGGTCAAACCATGAAGAAATACCGCAAAAAACCAATCGAAGTCGAAGCTATCCAGTGGACAGGCCATAATAGGAATGAGGTTGAATTGTTCGCTGGAAAGAGCTTGATTCTTGGCCACGATCTCGGAGTTTTTCTTGGCTGTCTTGAAATACCAACCCTTGAAGGTATTATGAAGGCTCAGGCTGGCGACTGGATCATCAGGGGAATCAAGCGTGAACTCTATCCCTGTAAGGCCGACATCTTTGCTGCCACCTACGATGAGGTCAAGCCATGAAATTCAATTATATCGGAACATCGTTGCTGGAAGCTATCATTGCGATTAAGCAAGCAATCCCCCTTTTTTGGCTGAGCATGAAAAACGGGGGCAACATACAGATCAGCATAATCATTGAAGAGATCAAGCCGTGAAGAAACTGATATTGCGCGAGGTCATATACAATAACGACGGAGCAGGTCTAATCCAGGGCGAGCAGGAGATCACGCCGGAGAAGCTGTTGGAGATCTACGGACGTGCTGATGAAATCCGTAATGAACGCTGGTCAATGGGTGTTATAAATCTTATCACCCCAGCCGACATCCGGGCGGCACTGGAGGAACTGAAATGACCGCAGAACGCAAGAAATGGCTGGGGGAGAATTGGGACAGGTATGCCCCCGCTATGCCATCACCACTTTCAATCCCACCGCGGAAAGGCCGGAAAGATCCCGATTATGTCTATAAATTGGCCGAGTATATCATCAACAACCATGTTGACCTGGCCGACCTCAAGGCAGAAATGGTGCAGACATGAGCACCGCCGTTGAAACCGCCTTTCCTCCCTTGCCCGATGGCAAGGGTAATTACATCGGCTCCGTTCTGCCCATCTACGGCTGCGCCACGCATTGCGAGCTTTGGCCGGACATCTGCTGGCTCTGCGGCAAATCCGGGGCCGGGTTGCGAGCCAAGTTGGGCCGGCATTGCCCGGACTGCCTCTCCATGAAGCCGCACGTCCATTGGAAAAAGATAAATGGTATTCATCGTCTTCGCAAAGCGCACTATTTCTCAGGGCACATGGGCGATATTGCTGATCTCAGCAAAACGGATATTCGCACCCTTATTGGCTGGATGGAATGCAATCGCCAACACATCTTCGCGCCCTTCACGCACCGCCCGATGGAGTTCTACGCCAAGTATTCGAAGTGGTCGAAGAACGTCTGGGCTTGCGGAACCTTCACGAGCGGGGAGATCGCCTTCCCGCCAGAGCTTGAGTGCGGAGTCCGAGTGGCGTATGTAGAGCCGGTGATGGGGCAACTGTATCTTCAGCAATATGATCCTGGTTATTGCGATGTTGGCTGGCTGGTGATCGGCCTGCTGAATCACGCCAGCTACACCAAGCTCGGCATATCGCTGGAGATGCTGGCAAGCTGGATCAAGCCCCTCATGGCCGATGCCCGCGCCCTGGGGATTCCCACCTACATGAAATCACATCGCCTGTGGGAAAGGTTGGGGATTGCACTTGTCCAACAATGGCCTCAATCCCCCACACCGCCGGAGGAGAAATGATAAAAAGCATAGCAATAATTGTGCTGCTTGTATTAGTCCTGGGCATGTGGGCATCAGATTACCTCCAAACCCGCCGCCTGGACGCGCTGCAAGAGCAGGTGGGCAACCTAAACTTCTTCAAGGATGCCGTCAGCCGAGGAGCATGGATATGGGGTAGGGTCAGCAGTGATTCCGCTTATATCTATCAGCCCGCCGCCGGTATAATGGCACGGTTAGGCGCCCTTGAAAATCTCGTTAACGAATTGGACGAGTCTATCTTTGATCTCGCCCACCGTGATTTTCAAAGTGTTACATGGGAAGTTGGAACAAAGGCGCGGCTGGACAGCCTGGAGGCCGCGTGGGAGACGTTCCTCTGGAATCAAGCCAAGATGAACGAAATCGCGGTAGATTATTTGAACGTAAGAGCCATCAACACCATTCTGGAGTTGAGCAAATGAACATCTTCCCGCATTTTAACGCCGAGGGTGCTCCTTGCTCCATCTGTAAGTTACATACCGATAGTCTGTGCTGTCTGATTCCCATGCCGCACACCTCCCATGATGGCCTTGTTGAGGCATTGCAAGTCCATGTCGAGTGCCTAAATCTTGAAGCTATAAAATCTGGCGATGGGAAAATCTACGTCATCAACAAAGATGTTTTGGAGATGAGCAAATGACCGGGAAAGCACGAATCCTCTTCCTTGATCTCGGCACGAAAACGGGCTGGGCATATAAACTCGGCGATGGCATCGAGTCCGGCGTTCAGGATTTCAGCTTGAAACGCGGGGAGAGCAAGGGAATGCTCTATCACTATTTCCGGCGATGGTTAGAGAATATGGTCTTGAAAATGCCAAAAACACCCGATGGTATGACCCGTATCATAAAAGATGGGAAGTTCTGCGAACCAATTCCCTGCTTCGATATAATCTGCTACGAACAGACGCACAATCGCGGTGGCGCAGCGACCGAGACGGCGGCGGGGCTGGCAACGCGGGTGCAGGAATTTTGCGCAGTAAATGGCCCGAATCATGCGGTAGTTCATTCTACTACTCTCAAGAAGTTCTGGACAGGCGCGGGGAACGCCGGAAAGCCGGATATGATTGCCAAGTGCGAGGACTTAGGATTCTGCCCGCTCGATGACAACGAAGCGGATGCGATTGCGGGGTTGCATTGGGCGCTGGATAACCTATGATCCTGCAAGGCCACGTCCTCATGTCCCATAAACGCACCGCCACCACGCGAGGGCTGTCCCTATGACCCGCACCTTCAAATACATCACGATCGGCGGTCAGGCTGATTCCTATTTGGTCTATAATACTAAAGCCGAAGAACTGCTCGGCCAGATCAAATACTACTCCAAGTGGCGCGAGTATGAATTCTACCCGCACTTGGGAACCGCATGGTCATGGGACTGCCTGCGCGATCTGTCTGGATTCATCAAGGAACTTAACGATCAAAGGAAAGCCTCAAGAGGGCTGGCGATATGACCTACAAACCCTGGCCGAAAGGCACTTGGCGCAAAGCCGAAATCCACTGGCGGGATTCTATCTCCCTGCTTCAGCCCTGGCATGATCCCAAGACGTGCATCGAAGAGGGCAGAACCGACCATAAGGATTTCATCATCAGCCGAGGTTTCTTGTTCCACAAAAGCAAACTCTATACTTATCTGGCTCTGTCTATGAGCTTGATTGACGGCAAAGTCCGGCGCTTTGGCGATGTCCTAAAAATCCCGCATGGTTGCATCATCAAGATATTCTATGACAAATGAACTCGCCGCCGCAATTCTTTGATGGCGCGAAATGGGAAATAATCAGAACTGAAATCAAGAAAAAAATAGAGAGGGTAAAATGACACCAGAAGCAGAACAAGCCAGTCGTGAACTCATCGTAAAGCTCGCGCCAGATTTAACGATTGCTTACAAAGCGATCAGCGATTTTGGCCTGAAATGCTTTGAGATGGGCATTGACTTCCAACGCGAAATCAGCAGTTTGAAGCACCCTAACGATCCAAGCAATAAGGAGTTGTGATGTCAAAAGAAATCTGGGATAAACTGAAATCTCCGCCAGAAAATGCCTTAAAGAGAATCGCGGGCGGAAGATTATCCGGCAAGACGGACATCAATCCGCAATGGCGCTATGAAGCTATGACCGAAGTATTTGGTCAATGCGGTATAGGATGGAAATACGAGATTGACAAACTTTGGACAGAAGCAGGCCCCGCTGAACAAGTTTTCTGTTTTGCCCAGGTCAATCTCTATACCGCAAAAGAAAATGGCTGGAGCGATCCCATCCCTGGCGTTGGCGGATCAATGCTTGTAGAGCAAGAGAAGGTGGGACTTCACGCCAACGATGAAGCCTTCAAAATGGCGATTACCGATGCCCTGTCAGTTGCATTGAAAATGCTGGGTATGGCAGCCGACATCTATCGCGGATTCTGGGACGGTAGCAAATACAACCGACCGGCAGAAAGCAATCTGTCGGTTGAGGCAGAAAAGAAATCCCCTAAGACCAGCTATGAGCAACTCGGAGAATTGCTTGTTGCCGGTGGATATCCGCGCCCCTACATTGATCTCCTTTGCGCCTTAGCTAATCCCAAGAAGGACGTAGAGGCTATCTGCAAAGGCGACAAGTTCAAGGCGGCGGTATCGGCCTTCATCGTAGAGCACAAAAACATAGCTACGATTCTCTTGGATCAGTTGGCCAAGATGGAGGAAGGTGTCCGCGAAGCCGTTATGAACCGCTTTGAAGAAGAGGGGATTATCCTTCAGGGCGACGAGCGGAACTACGACACCAAGATCATGTCTATTGTCAAAATCTGGAGGGAATTCGTAGCATGAGAAACGTGTTCTTCATCGCCGGAACCGTAACGAATCCGCAGTTTTACGCCGGTAAGGATGGCAAGAAATCGGTCATCACGATCACGCTGATTAACGAAGTGTCTGAGAAATACACAGAGCAGACGTGCTTCAAGGCATTTGGTGATTTAGCGGATAGGCTGGCCGGCTTGCCGGGCGGGACGCGGATACTGGTAACGGGAACGCCGCGCCTTGACACGCGCACAACGCAGGACGGCAAGCAATATGTGAATGCGGTGCTTTTCGCAGATACGTGGTGGCTGGAGCGGGCGCATGGCACTCCGCCGGAACCGCAACAAGACGAAGACAGGGCATTCTAAGCGAGAAAGTGCAAATAATGCTTGCATTCGTGCGCAAGAAATGCATAAATTTGGGCGTCGTTGAATGCAATCCAGATATGAAAAGGCAGAGATCTCAGTGTCAAGTTGTGCCGAGTCCGCGAGGATCGGCAACGGTTTTCATCTGGAGCCGTCAACGACCAACTTGGCACTGAGATTTCTCTCTTTGGGGAAATCAGTATGGCAAACAGCAAATACGCGGAGAAATTCAAAGATCCACGTTGGCAAAAAATGCGGCTCAAGGTATTTGAGAAAGCTGGCTGGAGATGTCAAAATTGCGATCCAGATGTAGAAGATCGTGAACTACATTTGCATCATGGTTACTATGAGTGGGGGATTGAACCCTGGGATTTGCCAGAAGATACTCTCTGGTGTCTTTGCGATGAGTGCCATAAAAGGGCACAAAAGACCTTCTCTGAGATGAAACTGGAAATCGGCAGAACAAACCCAATGGATTATGATGAAATATATGAGACAATACGAGAAGCAAGGGAGCAATGGGATTCTCAGCGAAGGGATAATTGTCATGCCTAAGCGATTTACGGACTCCGCGATTTGGGATAAGACATGGTTCCGGCGCTTGAGTCCAGCGGAAAAATGTGCCTTCATTTACATCAAAGACAAGTGTGATTGTGTAGGTGTTTGGGACGCTGATTTTGAGGTAGCGGAATTTCAAATCGGTTCGCAAATTGACTGGCAAAAACTGATCGAAAAGGTTAATGGGAATATCGAAATACTTACCTCTGGCAAATGGTGGCTATGCGATTTTTGCCGATTTCAATATGGAGAGCTAAAAATTTCATGTGCTCCTCATAAGAAATATGTAGAAATGCTTGAAAAACATAGACTTCTGGAAAGGGTAGCCAAAGGGTATGTTAAGGGTAGTCATACCCTGCAAGAAGAAGAAGAAGAAGAAGAAGAGGAAAAGGAAAAAGAGAAAGAGAAGGAAAAAGGGGTCTTGGGGAAAAGGGAAACAGGGGACATTCCCTATGCCGAGATTATCGCCGACCTGAATTTGCAGGCAGGAATGAATTATAAGTCAGATGGAAAAGTAGCGCGCCAAAAGATTCATGCCAGATGGCAAGAGGGCTTTCGGCTTGATGACTTCAAAATCGTGCACCGCAAGAAAGTTCAGGATTGGAAAGGCGGAGATATGTCGAAGTATTTAAGGCCGGAGACACTTTATGGCAATAAGTTCGAGGGCTATCTGAATCAGCTCCAGAGGGATACGCGCATCAGTGATGTCGGACGCCGCAATCTCAAGGTGGCGGAAAACTGGCTAAAGAGTCAAGAAGAGAAGAGGGCACAAAATGAATGACAATGAAGAAAAGCAATTTACCGCCTTCCTAATAGGCATGGCAGAATACTATCGCTTTGATTTAAGCGAAGCTGCCATAGGATTCTATTGGATAGCCTTAAAGCAATTCAGCTTTGAAGAGATCAAAAAGGCCGCCGAACATATCGTGATGACGCGCAAATATACGACGTTTCCGATGGCGGCGGATTTCGTAGAGTTCATTCACCCCGCCGAGGATTTGGCTTTGCAGGCGGCTAAGGCGACTAAAGAATTGCTTTACCGCATGGAAGATCGGTATATCTCATTTAGGTTTGATGATCCCTACATAGCCGAAGTAGTGGATCTCAAGGGTGGTTGGCAGCGCGTTTGCGAATCATTTCCAGAGGACGTGGATGACCAACGCTTCTGGCTCAAGGACTTCGAGAAACTCTACGCCAGCGTGGTCAAGTCAATGGGATCGGCCATGCCGGAAGCGCGGCGGATCATCGGCCTATTGGAAGCGCAGAATGCCGAAAAGGGGTATATCACAGATGACAAGGGCAGGCCAATTCAAGGGGAAAGCGGCTTTATTCGGATCGGCAGTGAAGAGGCAAAGAAGTATTTTCCTGGGCAGCAGCCGAAATCGCGTCAAATAGGCGCAAAGAGCATTGGGGAGTTGCTTTCGGAAGAGAACTCCCAATGAGCGGCTACTCCGCCCCGCTGGGCACAACCGAACGAATCCAGAGCGACCATTTCCGTGCCGTAACCTATAAAGACCTGGACAGTCTGGCGGCGGAAACCGGCTACAAGCAGGCCGTTGTCTATTTCACAAGCGGGAAGATTGACAGCGAGATCCACTTCAGGAAACGCGATCCGGCGCGGACGGGCTCTTGGGATGAGTTGCGGGGGATCATCAAGCGGGAGTTAAACCCAGAGAAGGTCAAGGAGTTGAGTAAAGGGCAGGGGACGGTGTTTGATTCAACTGAACCGGAAGAACTGGAAGTGCCGTTTTAGGATTGGAAGGAAAAAGACCATGAAAAAGACCCGGATTGTAGCAATAATCGCATGGCTCCTTGCTGGATGCGGTGAAATGGATCAGATTAGATTGGGGACACACAATCATGAGCGTAAATCATGGGGTGGGTATCTCCTGAACGATTCAACATGGGTGAACTTTACCAATTACAAAGATGGTTGCCGAGATAGTTCGGCCAACTGGATACCGCGTGCTGGATCGGCGGAATACTGGGACACGATGCAGGCAATTCAAATGGCTCCAATAGCGAAAGTCGGTGGATTGAATGATGGGGCTCAAAAAGAGTTTGAAGCTAAATCGTATTTGCTCAAGGGTGAGAAGTAATGGCTCCTAAGCCGCAGCAGCCCAACGGGGCTGGCGATATGACCCCTGAAATCGCCGCCGTCCTCTCCGGCGCCTCCCGCGGCTGCGTGGTCTGCGGGGATTGTTTGCCGATTATGCGCGAAATGCCAGACAAGTGTGTAGATCTCGTGATAACGAGTCCGCCCTATGGCGAATTGCGAGAATATGGCGGATATGACTTCGACTTTGAAAATGTCGCAATTGAGATTGTTCGCTTAATCACTGATGGTGGAGTTCTTGTTTGGGTGATAGGTGATGCAAGTCCTGATGATGGCGGAGAATCTGGAGATGCAATGCGGCAAGCACTCATTTTTAAGCGGCTTGGCCTTCGGTTACACGACACAATGATTTATGAGAAAGCTGGGCCTGCCTATCCAGCACAGGACAAATATTATCAGGTATGGGAATATATGTTTGTCTTTTCAAGGGGAAGGCCCAAGACATTCAATCCCCTATCAGATCGGCCCAACCGATGGTTCAAAAAAAAGTTCTCGCGCATTAGGAGTCGAAGGAAAAAAGATGGATCCCTTATTGTTTCAACCTGGGATGAAGAACAGGGCGGAGAATATGGGATACGATTTAATGTCTGGAGATATGCTTGTGGTGCAGGTTATTCAGCCGAAGAGGATTATGCCCATGAACATCCGGCCATTTTCCCAGAGGCTCTCGCGGCAGATCATATTTATTCATGGTCAAATCCAGGCGATATAGTTTTGGATCCCATGCTTGGAAGCGGCACAACTACGAAAATGTCAAGGCATCTTGGCCGTCGCTATATCGGGATCGAAATCAATCAGAGTTACGTGGACATCGCCAACAAACGCCTCGCCCAAGAGGAAATCTTTTGACCCCCCCAAGCAAAGTCCACCGGCCCTCCCGCATCGTTCTGGACATGGACGGCCTCCAGCAGGTGCGCCGCCAGTTGGAAACGCACCTGTCGGTCTTGCGGAGCGAAGTGCGGGACTTGGAGGAGATCCTGATGGCGTGGGACAGGCTCTTGAGCGGGAGGCGGAAAGACGCAGATGAGATGCCCTTCTAAAATCAAGGGATAGGGCGAATTTAGGCCGCACCCCCTACTTAGACACGTCCGGGGGGCGTTTGAAATCGCTCTATGGCAAAACCCATAGAGCAAATCGCAAGGAATTAAAAATAGGAAGGCAGCAATGCCAGCAAAATTCACGCTTGAGCAGAGTAAAGCCAATTTAGACAAGGCCAGA
>Ga0180732_1000803_pt1 | contig 22951 bp, 21 predicted proteins | sample KR11_01MetaG_FD_148674 | JGI IMG/M metagenome (GOLD analysis project Ga0180732, IMG submission 148674) | Groundwater microbial communities from the Olkiluoto Island deep subsurface site, Finland - KR11_0.1 MetaG | ecosystem: Environmental > Aquatic > Deep subsurface > Groundwater | place... | reverse complement strand
AATGGGCGAAAGAAACGGAGAAGAAAATTAAAAAGATTTACAATGATTTAGAAAAAGATCCTTCCCGATTTTATCTCGGCGCGACGGCGATTGAACAGGAGTGGCGAAGAAAATATTCAGAAGCGCCGCCTCCGCTCCGAACGATCGGGCAAATTCTGCGAGACAAGAATCTCTCTAAAAAGACAAGGAAAGACAGGCACAAGGGAGCGGCTAAATATCTCTGTTATCCGGAACACGCTATTTTTAATCTGATCGCCAAGAGGGTTTTAGAACTGGATTTCATCGGCAAGAAATTCATCGCGGGCAAAACGGAGCCGTTAAACTTTATAGCTTTCTCTTTTAAGAAAGAGCCGAGACTTCGCTATTTTAAGCGAATTACAGGCGAAACTGGCGATGAGATTATTAAATATTCAAAGCTGTTCTTTAAGAAATTATCATTTAAAATTAATTCAAAGTCGAAAGAAAAATTAAAAAAACTGAAAATTATTTAATAAAATCACCTGCTCACTTTCATTCTGCATATAACCGATATGACACTAATTTGATTTTGGATGTTAATAAGAATGAGTTTGATTGGTTTAAGGCGGGGAGTATGGTAAGGTAGGAGAAAATTTTGAATTTTCATCTTGTTGGATATTATAATACGGGCAAGAAAGTTCTTCTTTTGAAAAAAAACTGGGATTGCGCATAAAAACTAAATTTTAAGTATTATGAAAATCGGCATTGACGCTTCAAGGGCTTTTGCGAAAGAAAAAACTGGCACGGAAGAATACTCCTATCAGCTTATAAAACATATCAGATTAATGAACTTGAACAATCATCAGATTTTTTTATATGTAAGAAATGATTCTAAAATTGATTTTGATTTGCCGAAAAATTTTTTTGTAAAGGAAATAAATAATAATAAATTATGGACGCAAATCGGCCTTTCTCGGGAAATGAAAAAAAATCCGGCGGATGTTTTTTTTACGCCATCGTATTCAATTCCTTTTATCCATCCTTTCAATTCCGTGGCGACAATTCATGGCTTAGAGTTTAAATATTTTCCGGAATGTTATTCTGCAAAAGAAAGATTATTATTAGAACTGAATACTTTACTTATTATAAGATGGTCAAGTAAAATTATAGCGCCATCGGAGAATACAAAAAAGGATTTGATGAAATTTTATAAAGTCAATCCTGAAAAAATAAAAGTTGTTTATCATGGAATTGTAATTGGTAATTGGAAATTAGTAAATTGGGAAATTAAGAATGAAAGCAAGAAAAGCCAATGTTTTAATATTTTATTTGTGGGCAGGATTGAGAAGAGGAAAAATTTAGTGAGTTTAATTAGAGCATTTGAAGTTTTAAATTCAAAATTCAATCCCGAATTCTCGGGACAAAATTCAAAATTCAAATTAATCCTTGCGGGAAAAAAGGGATATGGTTTTGACGAAATAAAAAAAGCGATTCTTGAATCGCCGAATAAAAATGATATAATTTACAAGGGCTATGTTTCCGATAAAGAAAAAGAAGAATTATACAAAAACGCTGATATATTTGTTATGCCGTCTTTATATGAAGGATTCGGCTTGCCAGTTTTGGAAGCGATGAGCTATGGCGTTCCCGTAATATGTTCCAACAATTCATCTCTGCTTGAAATTGTCGGAGGAGCCGGATTATTAGTTGATCCGAATAATATCCAAGAAATCGCCGAAGCAATTAATAAAGCTTTAAATAATTCTGATTTTAGAGAAGAGATGATTAAGAGGGGATTTGAAAACGCAAAGAAATTCAGCTGGAAAAAATGCGCGAGAGAGACGGTAAATATATTGTTGAATTGTTAAATTGTTGTATTGCTGTATTGTCAAATTGTTATTTAGGTTTTGCCAAATAAAAAAAGAAAGGCAGGGCAATTTTAAATTATTTAAAATTGATACCTATTCAATTATTTCTTTGTCCCATTTTCTTTTGTAGATGTTTTTGCAACTACATCTAATTGACGAAAGTCTCTCATACTTTCTGCATATCTATTTTTGCTTGCAACAGGTGCTACTTCAATATTATCATTCTCGCTCATAGTTATTTTCACCTCCTTTTTATTTTGTTCGGTTTTAATTATTCTATCATAAAAATTAAAAATGTCAATAGCTCCACTCAAAAAACCAAAAATCGCTCTTGTTCATGATTTTTTGACTTACTTCGGCGGGGCGGAGAGGGTTTTGATGTCATTGCATAGGTTGTATCCCGAAGCGCCGATTTATACATTGCTTTATGACGCGGAAAAGATGGAGCGATATTTTCCAGATGCCAAAATAAGATCGTCATTCTTAAACAGGCTTCCGAAATTTTTAAGAAAGCGAAAAAAATATTTATTGCCCCTGATGCCGACGGCGGTAGAAACTTTTGATTTTCGCGATTTTGACATTGTAATTTCCAGCTCAAGCTCGTTCGCCAAAGGAATAATCACCAAGCCGAAAACAATCCATATTTGTTATTGCCACGCTCCGACCAGATTTCTTTGGGACTGGCATTATAATTATCTTGCTGAAAACGGAATCAAGGGAATTAAGAAAGTGTTGCTTTTGCCGTTTTTGCACTATTTTCGAATGTGGGATAAATCCGCGTCTGAAAGAGTGGATCAATTTATTGCTAATTCAAAAAATACCGCCCAGAAAATCAAAAAGTTTTACGGCAGAGACAGCGTCGTAATTTATCCGCCGGCAAATATCAATAACTACCAACTACCGACTATCGATTACCAATTACCAGCTAATTATTTTCTTATAATCTCCCGGCTTAGTTCTTATAAAAAAATTGATATTGCCATAGAGGCATTCAATAAACTAGGATTTCCTCTTGTTATAATAGGGGACGGCGAAGACAGAAAAAGGCTGGAGAAAATGGCGGAGAAAAACATTGTATTTCTGGGGTTTCAGCTGGAAGAAAAAGTCGCGGAATATTATCAAAACTGTTATGCTTTTGTTTTTCCCGGAGAAGATGATTTTGGCATAACTATTGTTGAGGCAATGTCTTTTGGCAAGCCCGTTTTGGCTTTTAGAAAAGGCGGCGTGGCGGAAATAATGGTTGAAGGAATAACAGGCGAATTTTTCGATGATCCAATTCCTGAAATTTTAGCGGACGGGATCAGGAGAATGAAAAATAATTATCATAATTATGATTCTGAAAAAATAATTCAACACGCTGAAAAATTTTCCAAAGAAAGATTTGAAGAGAATATAAGAAATATTATTGAAGAGTTAAAATCAAGGTAAACTGCTTGACATAAATTGCTTGCTTGTTTCTTTTATTTGGATTTGTGGTATAATATTATCAGTTACAAAACATAAATCATTAAAAATTAAAAGGCTTGTAAAACAAATATGAAAGTCCTTATGTTTGGCTGGGAATTTCCCCCGTTTAACAGCGGCGGACTTGGAACCGCGTGTTATGGAATAGCAAAATCTTTGTCCGAAAAAGGAATGGAGATAAATTTTGTTCTTCCTCAAAACCGCAAAGTTTCAGAAAAGTTTTTAAACATGATTCCCGCCAAGCTTCCAAAAATAAAAATAAAAGAAGTTGATTCTCTTCTCGTTTCATATATGACTTCCCAAAGTTATAGAAAGAGCTTTTTGTCGTTGGATAAAAACTATCAAGACGACATTTATTGCAAAAATCTAATAGAAGAAGTTTATAGATATGCCATGGTTGCAAAAGACATAGCATCAGAGGTTAACCATGAAATTATTCATTGCCACGACTGGATGACATTTCCGGCGGGAATTGCGGCGAAGAGCGTATCAAAAAAACCGATGATCGCCCATATTCATTCCACGGAATATGACAGAAGCGCGGGACACGGAGTTAATCCCGAGGTATATAAGATTGAAAAAGAAGGCATTGAAAAGGCTGATAAGGTAATAGCAGTCAGTCGGTTTACAAAAGACAGAATAATAAAAAATTATAACGCAGACGAAAGAAAAATTGAAGTTATTTATAACGCGATTGATAAAAATGAGTTCTTCCCCGATTCGAATTGCAAAAATAATTTGAATGGTTTTAATAAAAAAATTGTTCTATTTCTCGGAAGGCTTACTTTGCACAAGGGTCCCGATTATTTTCTTTGCGCGGCCAAAAAAGTCTTGGAGAAAAATAACAATGTAATATTCATCATTTCCGGTTCCGGCGATATGGAATATCAAGTAATTGAGCAAGCGTCTGAAATGGGAATTGCGGATAAAGTTTTATTTACCGGCTTTCTAAGAAACGAAGAATTGAAAAGGATTTATAAAATGGCCAATCTTTATGTTATGCCGTCAGTTTCCGAGCCGTTTGGAATTACTCCGCTGGAATCTATTGCCAGCGGAACCCCGGTTATTATTTCCAAACAGTCCGGCATAAGCGAAGTCCTTGACCATTGCTTGAAAGTGGATTTTTGGGACACGGATGAAATGGCCAATAAAATATTAGCTGTTTTGGAGAACGAAGAGCTTGAAAACTGTTTAAGCGGAAACAGCCTGAAAGAAATAGACAAATTGCATTGGGGCGCATCGGCGGATAAGATTATGGGGATTTATAATGATTTATTGAATAAAAAATGTTGCGCATAGAATTAAATCAAAGCGTGATTTTAACTTTTAACTTATTGTCCCATGCCTTCAGTCTGTTTTTATTTCCAAGTTCATCAGCCGTTTAGGATAAAAAAATATTCCGTTTTTGATGTTGGCCGGGATCATAATTATTTTGACGATGAAAATCTGAAAGAGAAAGGTACGCGCGCCGTGATAGAAAAAGTTGCGAGGAAATGCTATCTGCCTACAAATGAAATTTTACTGGATTTAATAAGGCATAATCCCGAATTCAAGATCAGCTATTCATTCTCAGGAACGGCATTGGAACAGATGGAAAAATTTGCCCCTGAAGTTCTTAAATCATTTGTGAAGCTAGTAAAGACTGGAAATGTTGAAATATTAGACGAAACGCACTATCATTCTTTGTCGTTTTTCTATTCAGACGAAGAGTTTATAAAGCAGATTGAGCAACATCGCAAGAAAATCAAGGAAATTTTTAACTATGAGCCTAAAGTATTTCGAAATACCGAATTGGCTTACAATAATGAATTAGCCGCGCTTATTGAAAGCCTAGGATATAAAGGCATTATCGCGGAAGGATGGGAGCATTATCTCGGACATCGTTCGCCTAATTTTCTATACAAGCCTAAAGGCGCAAACAAAATAAAGCTTCTTCTTAAAAATTACAAGCTCTCGGATGATATCGCCTTCCGTTTTTCCAACAGAGGGTGGACGGAATATCCGCTTTATGCCCCGAAATTCAGCCAGTGGGTAAACGCAATCAACGGATGCGGACATACTGTAAATCTTTTTATGGACTATGAAACATTCGGAGAGCATCAATGGGAAGATAGCGGGATATTTAATTTTCTCCGAGTTCTTCCAAAAGAACTTCTTAAGCATCCTGATAATAATTTCAAAATGCCGAGCGAGCTGGTTGATTTATACGACGCTATGGATGAAATAGATATTCATAATATCCTGACTTGGGCGGACACGGAACGGGATCTAAGCGCGTGGACGGGAAATTCCATGCAAAAATCAGCCCTAAAAAAAATATATGAACTGGAAGAAGATGTGATAAATTCCGAGGACGAGAAATTGGTTGATGATTGGAGAAAAATGCAGACTAGCGACCATTTCTATTATATGTGCACTAAATGGTTTTCGGACGGCGATGTCCATAAATATTTCAGCCCGTATGAGTCGCCCTACGAAGCGTTTATCAGCTATATGAATGTCCTGAATGATTTTAAGCTGAGATTGAATAATGCTAAACACGAATATAACTAATATTTACACTAAATTTAACGAAGCATTAATCAAGATTTAGTTTATCGCTAAGGAATTTCAATATTGCGGAGTCCTGACGAAAGTCAGGAAGAAACATCGGCAATTCTTTTGAAAATCACTAATTTTACGAATCTTCATCCTGACTTTCGTCAGGACTCCAAATCTCGCTTTGCGTATGTGTTAGTAAAACCTAATTTATCCGACAATACAATAATTTAATTTAATAATTAATAAAAATAAAAGGAGACAAAAATTATGAGAAAAAAAACAGAAAAGTTGGCCCTGATCCAAGCTGATGAAAATTCAAGCTTTTGGATTAATAATGGTCCGATCCTAAAAAACATCAAGGATTTGGCCGATGCTCTGGGAAATATGAGCGAAGAATTATTCGCGTATCATGTGAACGCGGAGAAAAATGATTTTGCTGTATGGGCGGAAAATGTTTTAAAAGACGATGTTCTCGCGAGAAACTTGGCAAAATCAAAAACATTGAAAGCAGCTATAAAAGCGGCCAGCGGAAGACTGAAGAAATATAATATTGAATAAATAATTTTTGGCGCGCATCTATTTTGTTTTTGCTGAAATAGTAAAATTTTGTTTTAAAAACCGCCAAGCGGAAGTGATATCCGCAGGTTGTTTTTGCGCAAGCCGTTGCTTTAATGAATGTTAATCAATTTAGAATCATATTTTATGATTGAAGTTAGAAAAGACTATATTCTGGATCGCTGGAGTTATATAGCGTCCGATCGCGGGAAAAGGGTTCAGCAATTTGAAAAAAGCGAAGATCTTAAAAAAGATTCCGCGTGTTTTTTTTGTCCGGGAAATGAAAATTTGACTCCGCCTGAGATTGGCAGGGTAGGGGACAGTGAAAATTGGCTCGTTCGCTGGTTCCCAAATAAATTTTCAGCTGTTGACGGAAATGCCGATGTAAAAATCAAGACATTTGATAAATATTACACAGCAGGAAAAGCGTTCGGATATCATGAAATCATAGCTGAAACCCCGGATCATAAAAGACAATTGGCGGATTTAAACAAAGATGAAATTAAGGAAGTTCTTCAAGTTTATTCTTCTCGGATGAAGGATTTAAGCAAGAGAAAAAACATAAAGTATGTCCAAATTTTCAAAAACAGCGGCGCTGAAGCGGGAACTTCTATTATTCATACTCACACTCAGATAATCGCAACCACAATTATTCCGCGATTAGTCCGCGAGGAAATTGAAGCGCGTAAAAAATATAAAAAATGCCCGTATTGCGATATCATAAAAAAAGAAGAGAAAAGCGCGCGCAAAATATACGCAGATAATAATTTTGTAGCATTCGCTCCTTTTGCGCCTCGATTTAATTTTGAGGCGTGGATTTTTCCGAAAAAGCATTATAAAAACATAACTGAACTAAACGACACGGAATTTGAAAGCTTGGCAAAGGCTTTCAAGAAAATATTGTCCAAGCTAGCAAGCATAAACGCGCCGTATAATTTTTATCTGCATTATTCTCCCAAAAAAGAAGATTTGCATTTTCATTTTGAAATCACTCCTCGGCTCAACAAATGGGCGGGATTTGAACTGGCGACTGAATCGTATGTTATTATAAACTCGCCAGAGGATGCGGCGAAGTTTTATAGGGAATAGTAAAAATGCAAAATTGAAATATCCCATGCCTGCGGCAGGCAGGAAAATGAAAAATAACAATGCAAAATCTAAAATTTCTATTGATAAATCCAAATTATGCCAAAGCTCAAATTATTCCAAATCAATGCCAAATGTCCGAAAGTCAAATTTTTAGTCATTTGGATTTTGAGTTTGATTTGGAATAATTTGGATTTTGACATTTGAATTTGAAGACAGTTTTATCGCTTTAGTTTATTATTTTTAATTATCTAAATATGCCGCAAAAACAAAAATCAATTATTTCTTTAAGCGCTATTCCGAATGCAGTTTTTTCTATTGTTTTGATTGTCGGGCTGGGCGCCGTCGCGGGATTGTGGGCTTATGAAATTTTCGAGACTGACAAAAAATTGCTTGTGATAAATGAGAGTTGTGAAAATAATGTTATTCAAAAAAATGATACAGTTGACGATGAATATTTTGGAAACGAATTTATACAAGTAAAACATCCTCAGAAAAATAATATTATAAAAAGCCCGATTTTGATTTCCGGCGAGGCGAATGTTTTTGAAGGTAATGTGAGAGTGAGAATAAAAGACGAAGCTGAAAATATTTTAGCTGACACTTTCATAACCGCGTCCGGAGCTTATGATAAATTATATCCGTTTGAAAAAGAAATTAGCTACAGCGCGCCGGCTTCTCAAAATGGCGTTGTGGAAATTTTTGAAGAAGACATGAAAGACGGAAGCGAGATTAATAAAGTTATCATCCCCGTGGTTTTTGGGGATTATACGGATATTAAAAACCAAACAGTGGATTGGAAAATTTTAAACGGAAGTTTCAATTATACAATTAAATATCCACCCGAGTTTTATGTTAAAAAAGGTTTTCACGGAGAGGCTGAGATTGAATACATATCTGATCAGATTTCAAGCGTGGAAAATCCAGCGTCGCAGAACATGCTTGAATCTTTTAGATTTAGTATCTCTCGCCGTAAAAATATAGAAAAAGATAATCTTAATTCTATTTATAGTAGAGAAATTAACATGTTGGCTAGAGAAAAAATAGCCACCTCTGTTCCCTTTGAAGGGAAAGTCGAAAAAGTAAAGTTCGGAAAACTAGAAGGCGTCAAAACAACAAGGATGTGGGAATTAACCAAACAAGAAGTAAAGTCAAAAGAAAAATCTATCTATGTTTACTTAATTAGCGATGATTATGCCTATGTTTTAATGGGAAATATATCCCAGTTTGCAAAGCAGGGCGAATTTGATAATTTAGTCAGAGTTATGGATAAAATGCTAAATACTTTCAAATTCACAGAAAAATAAAAAAAACAAAAATGCTGATAACTCATCAATACAAAAATACAAAAATCGCCAGGAAGGCCGTTGAGGGGACAGGGTTGATTTTGGGGAATGATTTTGGGGATTATTTTTATATGACTGACCAGAAAGAAACGAGGTATCAGGGGTTTTTTTATGCGGATGGGGAAAATTACAAAAATAAATTAGAAGTTTATAAGGTCATAGACAAGATAAATTTTTTAAACGAAGGAGAGCTTATTGAAATAAAAAATAATTTTTATGAAGTTGAGAAGACATATAAAAATAGAATGAGCAAAAAATATTTCCTGCCGAGCGGTTATAATTCTCTCTGTCTTGAGACAAGCAAAAAAGCGGAAGCGGAAATTGTTTTAGATGTCAGGCTGCCTTATGACTCAAGAAGCATGGGAAGGTTTTATGAGATAGAAATTGAAAAAGATTGCGCGATTATAAAATTTGTAAAACGGAGAGATCAAGGTGAAGACGGATTGGGAGATAAAAAAGAGTTCGCTTTATATTTGGCCATAAAAACAGACCGGGGGAAATATGAAAAAATCGGAGAATTTTTTTCTAAATACTATCAAATGGATCACGAAAGAAATTCATATCCTTATGATCGTTTTGTTTATAAAGCGCTAAAAATTGAATTTGAAAAAGCGGTTTTCTCTGTCTCTAAGACAAAAAACGAAGCGATTGAGGAAGTAAAAAAGGTTTTTGCGAATTTTAAAAAATTAAACGAGAAAGAAGAAAATAATATTCATAAAAAACTAAAAGCTCTGAAAATAACAGATGAGGAAATAAAAATAGCGAATTTGTGCGCGCAGAATTCAATATACACTTTGATGGTGGAGACAAATAATAAAAACGGGGTCTATGCGGGGCTTCCTTGGTTTTTCCAATTTTGGCATAGAGACGAGGCGGTTTCTATCTTACAGATATATAAAATAAATAAAGATTTGGCCAAAGAAATAATTATGGCTCAGCTTAAAATAATAACAAGCGAGGGGCAAGTTCCGAAAAGCAGATTTTATAATCCCGAACAAAATGAATTGCCAAGCGCCGATGCTTTGGGCTGGCTGGCGAACAAGATAATGAAAATAGATGAGAAATATAAATTGCCTGAAGATTTTAAAATGGACATCATTAAAGGATTTGAAAGAGCTGTGCCGAATTTAATCCAAAAAAGAACTGAGGACGAACTTGCCGTGAGCTATAAAAATGAAACTTGGATGGACAGTCTTGGAAGAGAAAAGCATTGCCTTGAAGTCCAAGCTTGCCGATATAATATATATGATTTGCTGCATAAATTCACGGACAACGATCAATATAAAATTATCAAAGACGATTTGAAAAATAAAATCATTGAAAAATTCTATCAAGACGATATTCTGAAAGACTGTGAAAATGATAATACAATCCGCCCGAATATTTTTATCGCCGCGTATTTGATGCCCGATCTTTTGGCCGGAGAAGCGTGGGAAAAATGTTTTGACAAAATCCTGCCAAAGCTATATCTTGATTGGGGAGGCATGTCGTCAGTTGATATAACAAGCGATAAATTTATATCTAAAAATACAGGTGAAAATAGCGCCAGCTATCACAACGGCAACAGCTGGTATTGGATAAATAATTTAACCGCGCTTGTCTTATATAAACTGAACGCCCATAAATATTCTTCTTACATAAACGGAATTATGGAAGCCAGCACGAATGAAATTCTCTATTTAGGAATAGCAGGACACCACAGCGAAATAAGCTCTGCCGAAAAACAAACCTCCTCCGGCTGTGAAGCCCAGCTCTGGAGCGCGGCGATGTATTTAGAGGTGTTTGAGAAAATGATGAGTTTGGAATCTGGAATTTAGAATTTAGAATTTTGAATAAAAAAAAGAAAGAGATTTTGCTCTTTCAAAACTTCTGATGACTTGCTATAGCTTCATTAAACGAAGCTATCATCATTTTGTAGCAGAAGTTCGTGGTTTCATTTTTTTCTTTTTGTATAACATCTCTTAATATTTTTATCGCAGCCCCTTCTTCTTCTTCGTTATTTGCTTTTATTATTTTTGCTAATATTTCTTTTAATTCATTGTCGCTTAACATTGTTGCCTCCAATTGATTTAAGTATAATAATTGTTGTATAAATGTCAAGGAAAAGAGGACTCTAATAAGAAAGAAGGCAGAGCGATATTTCTCGCGGGAGTCCCGAGGCGGAGACTCCCGCGGGTCGGTGGCGATATTTTTCATTTTTATTTTTTAACTTTCAATTTATTATGTTAGCAATGAAAAAAAAGCATAAGTATAAAGCATTATCGGGAGGGCAGGCGGTGGCGGTGGCTATGAGGCAGATTAATCCGGAAGTTGTGGCGGCGTATCCGATCACTCCGCAGACGCCGATTATTGAAACATTCGCGCAGTTCGCGGCGGATGGGAAAGTTGATACGGAATTAATTAATGTTGAGTCGGAGCATAGCGCGTTGAGCGCTGTCGTCGGCGCGTCTGCCGCGGGAGCAAGAGCGATGACCGCGACTTCGTCTCAAGGTCTGGCTTTGATGGCGGAAGTTGTTTATATCGCATCCGGCTCAAGGCTTCCGATCGTGATGGCTATTTCCAATAGGGCATTGTCAGCGCCGATTAATATCCACTGCGATCACACCGATTCAATGTTTTTGCGCGACGCGGGCTGGATTCAAATTTACAGCGAGGACGCGCAAGAAGCTTATGACAATATGCTAATAGCTCTTAAAGTGGCGGAAAATAAAGATGTTCTCACGCCCGCGATGGTAATGCAGGACGGTTTTATAACTTCGCATAGCGTTCAAAATGTGAAAATATTAGACGATGAAGCCGTTAAGAAATTCGTTGGAAAATATAATCCCGATTATCCATTGCTTGATATAAAAAAACCGATATCAGTCGGACCGCTTGATTTGTTCGATTATTTTTTTGAGCATAAATATCAGCAGGCGGAAGCGCTGGAGAATAGTAAAAAAATTATCAGGCAAGTTGATAAAGAATTTTATAATCTCACGGGAAGAAAATATGATTTTATTGAAAAATATAAAACAAATGACGCAGATTATATAATCATAGCTTTGAGCTCAACTTGTGGAACGGCCAAAATGGTAGTTGATAAACTGCGCGAAGAAGGCAAAAAAGTCGGGCTTTTGAAGGTCAGAATTTTCAGGCCTTTTCCAAATAAAGAAATCGCCAAAGCTGTTTCCAAAGCTAAAAGCGTGGCGGTGCTGGATAGATCGACTTCTTTTGGCAACTTCAGTCCGGTTTTCACGGAAGTCAGATCGGCTTTATATAATTTAGACAAAAAACCAAAATTATATAATTACATCTACGGCATTGGCGGAAGAAATATCGGCCTTGATGACATTGAGAAAGCGTATAATGATTTGGAGAAAAATAAGTTTTCTAATGATATAAATTATATTGGGTTGAGGAAGTGATTTATTTGTCATTTCGAGCGTGTCGCGAGAAATCTAAAAATTGTAGAAATATCTAAAGATCATAGATTTCTCTTCGCCAGTTGGCGAATCGAAATGACAGAAAAGTATGACTATTTTAACAAAAACTATTTATCCATAAAATCCTAAAAATGGCAAAGAAAGAAAACGAGAAGTTTTATGTTTTATCTCTGGGAGGCTCATTGATAGTCCCGGACGAAGTTGATTATGGATTTATAAAAAAATTCAGGGAATTAATTGTGAAAAAAGTAGAAGCTGGAAATAAATTTATAATCGTCTGCGGTGGCGGGGGATTGAATAAGAAATATAATGAAGCGGGGAAAAAAGTGAGAAAATTAAGCAATGACGAATTAGATTGGATTGGAATTTACGCGACAAGATATAACGCGGAATTTATGCGAATATTATTCGGTGATTTAGCTTTTGATAAAATTGCCACAAATCCCCATGAAAAATTTGAGACGAATAAGCCTATTATAATCGGCGCGGGATATAAGCCAGGCTGGTCATCGGATTATGACGCGGTTTACTTGGCAAAAACTTATGGCGCGAAAAAAGTGGCGAATCTTTCCAATATAGATTATGCTTATGACAAAGACCCAAAAAAATATAAAAATGCTGTGCCGATAAAAAATATAAACTGGAAAGACTTTCGAAAAATTGTCGGCGATAAATGGGAGCCGAGAATGAACAAGCCCTTTGATCCGATTGCCAGCAGAGAAGCGGAAAAATTGAATTTGGAAGTTACAATATTAAACGGAAAGAAATTAAAGAATCTAGAGAATTATTTGGATGGGAAGAAATTTATAGGCACGGTGATATCGTGAAAATGGTTGTCATTCTGAATTTATTTCAGAATCTACTAATTGCTACATTGAATTAACCCATAAATCACAAATATTTTGAATATAATCTTTATTAAAATATGCGCCTGTATATCATGCTTGGTTTAAATAAACAAAGCATAATTTTAAGTCACTGGAAGATTCTGAAACAATCCTTCGACTATGCTCAGGATGACAATTTTATCTTTGACTTTTTGTCTAATTCAAACTAATATTGCTAATATAGAAGTTATCTGAATTTTAACCCATCAAACAAAATTTATGTCCAAGCAGCTTTCTGAGCCAGCGGAAAAATTTATCAAGGAATATAAAGACGCGCTGGATCTGGAAAAAAAATATAACGAAACGAGCGAGGAAAAAATAAAAGTTCATCAGGTTTCCAGCAGGATTGCTTTTTTGTATGAAAAATTAAGAAACTCCGTGGACTATCAGGAAGACCATCTTCTGCGAAAAATCGCGATTGAAAGAATATTAAAAAGAAGGCTGACAACTGAAAAAGACGAGATTAATGTTTCTAAATATTTAATTTATGAATTGATAAGAGCGAGATATCTGCCCGACGGGAAAATTCCGGAAAAAAGAATAGAAGAAATAAAAGAAATAATTGAAAAATATACTCTGCTTATTAATAATATGCCTGAAATCGGAAGCGAAAATAATAGCAATGAATATTTATTCAATTGGATAGTGGGAATCGCTTCTTGCGAAATAGAAGAAAAAATCGCTCCTTACAAAAAAGAAAACGCGATAATTGATTTTGCCCGGAAAATAATCGGCGAAAAGCTGAATGTGCCGGAAAAATTAATGAGCGAGGAGAACAAGAAAATTCAGATTTATATCGCGGTGCTTCGCAACCTCACAAAATCAAATCTGTCTATGATTGAATACAGACTGTTTAAAATGAATCACCCCGCGTGGTTTTTCGCTCCGTCGGAAGAGCTGATTATGAAAATGGCCGGAAATATAAGCGAGGTTGTCAATGACATAGAAAATCAAATCAACGACCCGCTGGGAGAAAACTTTTCAAGATTTATCAAAAAAAATCTTGCTTATTTCACGGTTCTTGAAGACGTGATGCGGAAAAACGCGAATAACGCGGATAAGATATTCTCGCACCACCTTCATCTTGAAGACGCGATAAAAGAAGCTTGCGTGAAAAAATACAAGGAAGCGAAAACGAAATTGAAAAGGGCCGCCGTCAGAAGCATTATTTATATTTTTATAACCAAGATGACGCTCGCTTTTATTTTAGAGCTTCCTTTTGACAAATATATTATCGGGCATATAAATTATTTCGCTCTTGGAATAAACGTGATTTTCCCGCCGCTTTTAATGCTTCTAGTCGTCATAACCATCAAAGTGCCAAGCAAAAAAAACACGGAGCTTATCGTGCAGGGCATAAAAGAAATGGTTTATGGAAAATATACAAGCTATCCATTCACAATGAAAGGGATCTTGCCTCAGAATTCATTTTTTTATAAAGCGTTTAAGTTTCTTTATCTTTTGATATTTTTTGTTTCTTTTGGAATTATAATTTTTATTCTGGGAAAATTGAATTTTAACATTATGAGCATGGCTTTATTTTTATTCTTTTTGAGCGTCGTGAGCTATTTTGGAATAAGAATCCGCCGAAACGCGAGAGAGCTTGTGGTTATTAAAAGGAAAGAGGGGATTATCACTTTCATATCCGATCTTTTTTCAATCCCGATTCTCCGGATGGGGCAATGGCTATCCACAAAACTGTCTAGCGTGAATGTGTTCGTATTTATTCTTGATTTCATCATAGAAGCCCCCTTCAAAGCTTTCGTGGAAGTTTTTGAAGGGTGGATTTATTTTATAAAAGAAGAGAGGGATAAGATATATTAAAAAATTTAATTTAATTATATGAGTGAAAATAGATTTGAAACGAAAATTGAGGGGATAGAAAAAGATGATGCAAAAAAAATAGTTAATTACAGAAAAGCGCAAGAAAAAATGAAAGAGTTTCTTAAAAAAACGGAAGCGGACGATAAAATGCCAAAAGAAATTATGGAGCTTGATCCGCTTGAACTTGAAAATAAAACTATTACTAGTTTTGATATAGAAAAAGTTGGCGATATTGTGGAAAAATCTCAAGATAAAGAACTAGTAGAAAGATTAACTGTTGGTTTAGAGAAAGAAGAAAAAGAATTCAGGAAAAAAGAAATTGAAAATCTTATTCTAGATTATAAAAAAGAGATTGAGGGCATCAGAGATAAATTAAAAACATTTAAAAATGATAAAAGTTTAGATGAAAGCGGTAAAAATAAACTAGAAGAAGACAGGGAAAAAGTAGAAAAATTAGAATTAAAAATAAAAAACTCGGAAGATGAATTACGGAAATTAGAATAAGAAATAGGATAAAGCGGTTTTATTAGTGTAAATATTAATTGAATCTGCTTGTCGGCAGACAGGTTAGTGTTTTCTATAACATATGTAAAACCCCGCGGAGAAGCGGGGTTTTAAAAATATATACAATGTCGCACAAGGTAGCTTTTACGACATTAGTTTTTGAATTTAGCTTTAACTTCCAATAAAATTGATAAATCCCTTTTCTGGATAAAATTGCCTGTGTAGTTATTATGCTCTGATAGATTCTGAACTAAATTCAGAATGACAATTTCCCGTTTCACTATAGAGAAGTTTACCAATTACAATTTCCTAATTTCCAGTTTCTAATTTCTAATTATCTATATATCACGTACTGATCAATAACCGTATTGGTTTTATATATGGAGCTTATGTATTTTTGCGTTGTGGCAAGATAAATGTTCGCGCCGCTTTGGCCGTTCCACATTACGGGGTCGTGGACGACATATCCTTTAGAATCTTTGCTGTGGATGACGACATAATGTCCCGCTCCTTTTCCGAGCGCCTTGATGAAAACAATTACCGGATGGCCGTTCGCGATTTCTTGGTCAATAGTTTTCCAGTCGTTATTATTAAGCCCGCTGGATCTATGAAACGAGTTTTCAATTAAATCCAAAAACCTCCATTGTTTCGGCCAGCTGATAAGATCTCTATAGAATATAGGCTGTTTGGAAAGCCGTCCTGGATCAACGTCTATGCCGTAATATTTGAAAACCATAGACACGGAAGCAATCGCGCAGCCGTAATCGTCAATGGAAGAGTTGGAAAGCCCGATGCTCATATCTTTCCAGCGAGGATCATTCTGGGAGAAATACCAGCTTGTGGACGCAAGATTTTCCGAAGGCCTTTCCGCCATGGCCGCGATTTTCGCGATCTCAACTTCCATTTCCCGTTTAAGCTTGTTTATGTCTCCCAAAATTGTTTTTCGCTGATTTCGAACATTGAACAATAAGTCTTGATATTTGTCTTCCTTTCCTTTTGTTTCTTCCAATAAAACTTCTTTAGCGCTTTTTTGCGCGTCCACTGTTTCTTTTTGCGCTAATAACTTGCCGTTCAATTCTTCAAGCTCGTTTTTCTTTTCTTTCATTTCTTCTTTCTTTTCTTCCAGCTCTTGCTTGGCAGAGTTGAGTTTATCAAGAGAGCCTTTTATTTTTTCTCCTACAGTGTCCATGTAACCGGCTTGATTCAAAAATTCCGAGAATTCATCGCTTTTAAGAAAAATTTCCAATGTCGTCTCATTATCATAATCGTTTATTTCCCTGAGCAAGTTTTTTAAAATATTCTTTTGTTTCTCAATCTCGCCTTCTTTAATTTGAATTTTAAGCAGTAAATTATTTATCTCCAAATTTGTCTGCTCTATTTGAGTTTGCGTTGCTTGAATTTCCAAATCAAGCTGAGCGATTTGAGCATCCATAAGCTCAATTTCATTTTCCAAGCTTTGCTCTTCTACCTGAAGATCTCTTATCACATCTTTATATTCTTCCGCCTGATTTTCAAGGCTTTGCACCGTCTCGTGCTTTTTATTTATCTCTTCTTCCAGCTCTTCAACCAGATCCGCCTTGATATTCGAAACAGGCGCCAAAATAAAAGACACTATTAAAAATAGCGGCATAATTTTCATTTGTATTTTTTTCAAAGCCATGGAAATATGTTTTATCCTATTGTATAATCATACATTTGCTTTGACTATAGCACACTTTTAGCTTTTGTTCAAGAAAAAATTAGTTGAAAGTTTATAAAGTTTGTAAAGTTATAAAGTTTATAATTTTATGGATTTTATGATTTTATCGTAATGCAATATTTGACAAAATTACGCAATATGCTATTTTATTTTCAGGTTATATAACAGGAGGAATTAAGACGAGCTTGAGACATTTTAGGACGGGCTGGAGATACATTGAAGCTAAGTCAATGGAAAAAAGTAATAATCTTAAAAAAGAATTACTGCTTTCCGATGAATTTGCGCTTTCAGAAAAAATTGAAAGCGAAAAAGCGCAAGGGATTACAAAGAGACAATAATAAAATTATATTCTATTTTTTTATTTCACTCTCTCAATCCCTTTTTTTATTCTCTCCAAAACCTTCCCTTTCCCCAAAACTTCCGCAACTTCGAAAGGACTTGGAGAGGCTTTAAGTCCGGTTAGAGCAACGCGAAGCGGCCAGAGTAACTCCCCTGCTTTGATGTTATTTTTTTCCATTAAATTTCTCAAAACTTTTTCCAAATTGTCTTTGCCAAAATCTTTCTCATCTATTTTTTCCAGCTCATCATAAGCTAATTCTAAGTTTTTTCTCACATCATCAAAACTCATCTTTTTCCATTTAAGAATCGCCACATCATATTCCATGTCTGGTATATCGGCAGGTAAAGATGGCGATGGTGATGGAGACGGCGAAATAAAAAAGTATTTTGTTATCTCAACAATATCAGAAAGTTTTTTTATTCTTTCCTGCTCTAATTTCAAAATCTGCTTCAGATAATCAAAACTTATTTCCTCGCCACTGCTTAATACTTGATACTTAATACTTGATACTTTTATAATTCCCGCTTCAATCAAATACGGCACGCATAATTTTGTAAGCTCATCAAGCGGTAAGCGGCGAATATACGCTCCGTTTATCCAATCCAATTTTTCAACATTAAAAATCGCTCCTGTTTTATTCACGCCGGACAGATCAAATCTTTTTATCATTTCTTCCAGTGAAAAAATTTCTTCTTCCGTTTTCGGATTCCAACCGAGAAGCAAGATAAAATTTAAAAGCGCTTCAGGCAAATACCCTTTCTTTAGATAATCTTCAACCGCGACATCTCCCTGCCGTTTACTCAGTTTGCTTTTATCGGGATTAAGCAAGAGCGTTAAATGCGCGAATTTCGGAAGTTCCCAATTAAACGCTTTATATAAAATAATATGTTTCGGAGTTGATGGCAGCCATTCTACAGCTCTGATGACATGAGAAATTTCCATCAAGTGATCGTCAACTACATTCGCCAAATGATATGTCGGAAAGCCGTCTGATTTCATAATGACTTGATCGTCAATCGTTTTGTTTTCAATTCTTATTTTTCCATAAACCAAATCTTCAAATTCAGTGAAACCGTCTTTGGGAACTTTCAGTCTGATAACATAGGAGCTCCCCTCCTTAGAAAAGGAGGGGCTGGGGGTGGTTTTATTTAAAAGATTTTCCACTTCTTCCTTTGATAAATTCCTGCATTTCCCGTCATACATCGGCGCCAATTTTCGCGCTTGTTGTTCTTTTCTCATCTCCGCCAATCTTTCTTGACTGCAAAAGCAATAATAGGCGTGATTATTTTTTATTAGCTCGTTGGCGTATTTCTTGTATATTTCCAGCCTTTGAGATTGCATATACGGTCCAAAATCGCCTTTATTAGCGATTTTTCCGTCACTATCAAGGATTATTCCCTCGCTATATTCCAAACCAACGGAATGAAGGACTTTCACCAAATTTTCAATTGATCCTTCCACATACCGCGACCTGTCCGTATCTTCAACCCGCAACACAAAATCGCCATCATTATGCTTGGCAAAAAGATAGCAATAAAGAGCCGTTCTCAGCGAACCCACATGCAAATATCCCGTCGGACTCGGCGCAAACCGTGTTCGTATTTTTTTCATAAATTTATTTTAGTATTTTAAATTGACTTTTCCCATAGCCAATGATCAGAAACAAAATAATTTGGATAGGCTTCCCAGTTTTCAACATGTTTTATTTTTCTAAAATCATTTTTTAAAAGCAATTCCCTTTCAATTTTATCATGCTTTTTCTTTTGGCCAGTAAGCCAGACAATTTTTCTAATCTTATTTTTCTTTGCTTTTATTATAATCCTATCAAACAGTTCCTGCAAAATATCTTTGTGTTTTTCTAAAACAGCAATTTCAGATATATAGATGTATTTTCCGTCCCTATTGTTCTCTGGTTGATGCACAAAAGGAATTGCTTCTGCTTTTTTTACATACTCAAAAAATATAAAGCCGATTATTTTTCCATTTTTCTCCGCGACAATAAAATTACTAGGCGTTTTTCTAATCCAGTTTTTTAATGTTTTTTCTGGGTAGCTGAAACCCTCGTAATATTTTTTTTCAGTCTCTTGTATTTGCTTTATATCTTTTATTTTGGCTGATCTAAGATTTATCATTGGCATAAATTATTTAAGAATGTCATCCTGAATTTATTTCAGGATCTTTCTATTTATAGCTTCTGGTTTTGTGAAATACATCAAACTAAAATCTTACAATAGGACAATTCTGAACTAAATTCAGAATGACAGTTTAACCTCGCAACAAAACTTCTCCAACTCCCCTGCCGAGAAATATTTCGACAGAATTTTTTTGTGCCATAAATTAAATACTAATTTTTGCGGAGTTTTGGGAATTGCGCGGCCTTCGTTTTCCGCGAGTTTGAAATTGATTTTTGCCGCGGGGAAATTTTCGATTTTTAGAATTTCCAGCCTGAGCGGTAAATTTTTGTTGACCTTTTGCAATTCGCGCAAAAAGCTTTCCAGTTTTTCTTCGGCTGATTTTTCGTCATAGACATAGGCTGGAACATAAGCGTAAAAATCAGCGCCGAGATCGATTAGAAGTTTTGCGGTTTCAAACTGCTCTTTGTAAAATTCTTCTTTGGCTCCGGTTATCAGGCTAAAATCCTTTTTCGTCGTTCCCTTAAAACATCCCACTACGCCGACATTTTTTTGGCTGAGAACTTTTTTCAATTCAGGCTTATGTTTATTAAGAATTTTATAAGTTGATAAATTCGTGTCAATCCAAAGATAAGAATCAGGCGACTTTTTCATCATCGCATTATAGATGTCAATAACGATTTCAGGAATAATCATACATTCTCCCCCGCTGATTCGTATTATATTCATCGGGGTTTTGGATTTTTCTTTTATCTTCAAAAACTCATCCACGATTTCTTCCGCGCTGAAAAATTTCCCGTATTTTTCAGAGCCGGAATTAAGCTCGCGAGGCACGAAGCAATAATTGCACGAATAGTTGCATCCCGCGACTTGCATCGTGAAAACCTTTGTGAATTCCGACAAATTTCTTTTCAAGCTGTAAGACGCCGCATAAGTCGGATTTTGAAATTCGGTCTTTTTAAATCCGTCTTTGTCCAGTCCCAAAAACTTGTCCAACCATTTTTCTTTTTCATTCGCCTTAATCCACTGCGGATCATCAACATAATCTTTATACCTGAAAAAATCACCCAAAACTTTCCGCTCCCCCGGATCCTGTCCCGCGTTGCCTATTTTGGCAAGAAGATATTTTTTGTCTCGGATTAATTTTTTCCCAAGCATCTCCGCTCTTTGGTTTGGATTGAACATAAAAATTATTTTAGTATGTGAACATATTAACATTTATCTTTTATTTATTTTTCAAAATTAACCATCCAAATTTCACCGTAGCATTATAAATCCGTTTTATTCTGCGCGGTTCTAAAATAAGCCTCCATAGCCATTCTAATCCTAATTTCTGAAAAATTAAAGGCGCGCGCTTTGTTTTGCCGGAGATGAGATCAAATGATCCGCCGACGCCGATCGCCAGCTTTACGCTTGGCATTTTTTTCAAATTCTCATAAATCCAAACTTCCTGCTTCGGCGCGCCGAAAGCGACAAGCAGTATATCAGGTTTGGCATTGTTAATTCTGCTTATCAATTTTTCGTTTAATTTGTAAAATTTATCATCGTCCGAATTTTGAATTTTGAATTTTGAATTTTGAATTTTATTCCAAATTCCACATTCCAAATTCCACATTCCAAATCTTATTCCTTCCTCCGCACCCACGATATTTAAATAAGAATATTTTCTAGACAAAACCCTCGCAGCCTCCTCCGCAATCCCCTCCCCCGCGCCAAGCAAATATATCTTTTTGTTTTTTATAAATTCCGCTTGGCAGATTTTGAAAATCAAATCAATGCCTGTGATTTTTTCAACCCCCCAACCCCCCTTATCAAGGGGGCTATTCTTTTCTAAAAATTTTATCGCCAACAAAATACCTATTCCATCCGCGACAACTAAACTTGCCTCGTTTATAATATTTTTAAAATAATTATTTTTCTGCGCCTCAACGACCATTTCCGGGTTTAGAGTTATTATATGATGCTGTGATTTATCTTCAGCGTTTCTAAACCCCCAACCCCTCTTATCAGGGGGGCTATTTTTATCTGATAATAAAAAACCCTTGATTTTTTCAAGAACTTCTTCCGTCGTAATCTTGTCTATTTTTATATCTAGAATTTTTGTTTGAGACATAGTTTGTCGCTAGGAATTTTAATTCTACCCGGCTTTAGCCGAGGGTTCGCGATGCTTTAGCATCGCGAATTTTTAAAAGAACTTGAAGCTAAAGCTTCAGAAACCCTCGGCTAAAGCCGGGTAGAAAATTGCTTGTTTTATATAAGCATCGCATTTTATAAATTTTCAAGAACCTAATTCAAAACTTCCAATAATCTTATATTTTTCCGCGCTTGGCTGGAGCTGGCTTTCCATAACTTCTATGCTTTTCGCCTTAAATCTCATATTTTTCAAAGCAATGTTTGTCTGTTTTCCCTTGAGCTGATTTCCTCTGGCGCGCGCCAGAGTGATATGCGGTTTGAATTCTTGACTTTCTATTTCAATCCCATGAAGCTTGAGATTTTCATTAAGCGTGCGATTTAATTTCGTTATATTGGCGTCAATGCAAATTGTCGCCCAAAACATTTTAGCTTGAATCGGATCCGGTCCTAAAACTATTTTTTCCAAACGAATATCAAATGACTTGATTTCCGAAACCGTTTTTTCTACTGCCGACAAAATTAACTCTAGCTCTTTTCTTTCCACTTCTCCCAAAAAGCTGACGGTTATGTGTAATTTATAAAAATTTGTCCATCTAATATGCAAATTCTTCCATCGTTTTTCATAGGCAAGAAGCTCTCTTTTAATCTCATCCGGCAGATTTATCGCTATAAAAATTTGTTTTTTCATATTTGCATTATAACAGGTTGTTTTGAGTTTGACAAAACTTTTTTAATTTTTCTTGCTTCAAAAAATAGAAGTGGTAGAATGATAATGTATTGCTACATTGTTGTATTGCTGTATTGTTAAATTGCTAAAATGATTATATGAAAGAATCTTATTTATACAAAAAGCTTGAAGATAAAAAAGTCCAATGCCAGACTTGCGCGCAGAGGTGTTTTATACTTCCTGAGAATTATGGAGTTTGCGGGGTGAGGAAAAATATAGATGGGAAGTTATACGCGCTTAATTACGGAAAGGCGATTTCGGAAAGCATAGATCCGATTGAGAAAAAGCCGCTGTTTCATTATTCGCCGGGAACTCATACTTTATCCGTTGCGACTGTAGGTTGTAATTTAAGATGCGGAAATTGCCAGAATTGGCAGATATCGCAACTGGTAAAGACCGACAAAAAACTATTGGGTGTCGGACAAAATTTATCTCCTAAAGAAATTGTAAATGATGCGGTGA
>Ga0180732_1000802_pt1 | contig 22970 bp, 17 predicted proteins | sample KR11_01MetaG_FD_148674 | JGI IMG/M metagenome (GOLD analysis project Ga0180732, IMG submission 148674) | Groundwater microbial communities from the Olkiluoto Island deep subsurface site, Finland - KR11_0.1 MetaG | ecosystem: Environmental > Aquatic > Deep subsurface > Groundwater | place... | reverse complement strand
GCGCGTTGCAATAAGAGTTTTACCTAAACGCGAGCGGTTATGTTCTATCAGTGCGTTTGCAACTTTTAAAATAGGTTCCCGTGAACGATAATTTTCTTCAAGTTTAAAAACAGACGTCCCTGCAAAGTCTTTGTCAAACTCCATAATATTTCTGATGTGAGCACCACGCCATCCATAAATGCTCTGGTCGTCATCCCCGACGACACAAAGATTATTATGTTTTAAACAAAGCATTTGCACAAGTTTGAGCTGCAACTCATTTGTATCTTGATATTCATCTACCATGATGTACTGATATTTTAGTGAAGTTTGTTCTGCAAGAGCCGGATTTTCTTTGAGAAGTTTGTAAGTAAGCGCAATCAGGTCATCAAAATCTACCAGATTATTTTCATTCAAATAAGCTTCATACTCTTCATATACTTTTGCTATTTGCTGGTAATTATAAAGCTCTGCCTGCTTATAAGCATCATCAGGAGAAAGAAGTGAGTTTTTGTATCTGGATATCTCACTCGCAACAAGAGGAGTCGGAAGTTCTGCGTTTATTTTTTTTATAATTTTTTTCTTATCATCGCTGTCTATAACCACAAAGTTATTTTCACGGCCTAAAAGATGAATGTTAAACTTTAAAAACAAAAGTCCGAATTTATGAAAAGTACATAGAAGCGGCGGATATGCACTTTTTTCTATCATAGCAAGAGAACGCTCTCGCATCTCTTTGGCTGCTTTATTCGTAAATGTCAATGTCAGCGTATTTGAAGCGGGGATTCCTACCTCTTCTATGAGATAGGCAAGTCGTGAGACTATCGTAGTCGTTTTACCGCTCCCGGCACCTGCAAGGATGAGCACAGGACCCTCTGTCTGGCGCACTGCTTTAGCCTGAGATTCATTCAATTTATCAAATATTTTTTTCATTGCAACCACTATTTTCATTCATATTTTTCTAATGTATTTTTATTATAACCTAAAAGGGGTAAATTATTACAAAACTATTGCATTAATTATAATTATGAGTTATACTTTTATTATCAAAATTACTTATAGGAATTATTATGTTAAGAGATTTTGCAAAATTGCAAACATTTTTAATGGTCGTCAAAGAGAAGAGTTTTTCTAAGGCTTCAGCAAAGCTCGGTATATCACAACCGGCAGTCACACAACAGATAAAATATATTGAAGACTATCTTGACACCAGAATTGTAGAAAGAAAGAAGAATGGGATTTTACTTACAAAAGAAGGCGAAGATCTCTTTAGAATAGCAAATAGACTTGACAAAGCTATTGCAAGCAGCGAAAAAGAACTTTTAAAAATTATCAACAAAGAGTTTACTTTTGTTATGGGTGCATCTTTTTCAATCGGAAATTATATCCTTCCAAATTATCTTAGTGAAATCAAAAAACGCATTGATAACGAAGTGTATATGCTTGTAGGTTTATCTAATGACATGATAGATGCTCTTGAAGATAAGAAAGTAGATATTGCTCTTATAGAATCACCCGTCTTCAGAGAAGGTATTATTTACAGAGAATGGGTTGAAGATGAACTTGTTGTTTTTTCAAATCAACCACTTAAAAAACACCTAAACGCAGATGACTTATTCGAGTTTGACTGGATCTGTCGTGATGAAAACTCACATACAAGAAAATTAACTTCCGAAGTTTTTGAGGAGATGGGTGTTCAATGCAGTAATTTCAATGTTATTGGTGTTTTAAGCAGTCCTACTTCAATCAAAGAGACCATCACCCATGCAGATAAAAATGCATCGAGACCTCTTGTTTCAATTATGTCACGCCACGTTATTGAGTCGGAAGTAAACTCTGGAAAACTTTTTGAAGCAAGACTTAAAAACTATAAAATTGAAAGAAAACTCTATATCGCATACAGCAAAGAGAAAAAGCACGATGCTTTTGTCGACAATGTAGTTAACTATCTGCTTTCACTCAGCAAAGTGTAATCTTGTCTCTCTCAGAGAGACAATGATAAGTCTACTTTTTTAAAAATTTGGAATTTTCCGGATTTGATAAAAATACATCCATAGAGTTTTTCACTCCGTTTTCATCAACTTCTTTTTCCACGACCGGCTCATGTATATATCTTGCCAAATTAATCAATACCGGTGTTTCGTCTACTATTACCTGCATGATGCTAAGAAGTGGCACACTCACAAGACTTCCAAAATTATCAGCACCAAAGCCCGCTTCAAAGATAATAAAGTCATCGTCAATACGAGCTGTTTCAAAAGTATAACCGGCTAAAAAGAAGAGTGTTAAAGAACGAAATTCAGATTTTATACTCTCAGGCAGAGCAGGTTCAAACTGTACATCATCCACCTTGCACAAAATACCAAAGTTTTGTTCCTGCTCAAAAAAATGAACCACCAACTCCCCGATGTGTCTCTTCATCATTAAAGCAAAATTTTTATTCTCTATTACATTTTCTAACAAATGATTTCCCCTGCGTTTTCTTGCGTAATTATATCGAATTCTATCATTGCATTCAAAAGAGCCACCCCGGTATATTTTTTTAAATCTGCTTCTCGTATATCCGCTTCAACTATTTTTTTCATCTCTAAAAGTCTCGCTCTCGTAGTCCCGTTCAAAAGAGGTGTTCTTGGTGTATACCAAATTCCTTCTTTGTAAAATGCAACATTAGCAATAGAGGTATCTGTAATGAAAGAATTTTTGACAATAAGCACATCATCACAACCCTCTCTTAGTCCAAATAAAGCATCAATATTCTCTCTATTAATGGCTTTTTGTGCATATTCTATGGAATCATCATAGACAAGCTTAACTTTTTTGACATCTCTTTTTACATACTCAGAGTAGCTAACTTCAAGAGAATTTTCATCATATACTACACGGCATTTATACAATCCTTTGTGAGGAGGGTGTAGGTATTCTAAGAGTGTTTTAAACTCGGTCATACCTAATGATTTTAAAACACTTTCGTAGCGTTCTTGATGGTATCGCAAGTGAAAAATTTGACCATCAAGTGCTTTGATAGTCTCAAAAAACTTATGCTTCACTAAAAAGTGCTGTGCTTAAATATCGCTCACCGGTATCACACAAGATAGTCACTAAAGTTTTTCCTTGAAATTCCGGTCTTGAAGCTACCTGCATAGTTGCCCAAACATTTGCACCTGCAGAAATCCCTACAAGCAAGCCCTCTTTCTTCGCTAACATTTTTGCAGTATTTATTGCATCCTCATTACTTACTTTAATAACTTCGCCATAAATAGAAGTATCTAAAATGTCTGGTATAAATCCTGCTCCGATTCCCTGAATCATGTGAGGACCTGCGTTTGCTCCGGATAAAACAGCCGATGATTCAGGTTCAACTGCAAAAATAGCTATATGAGCTATTTCTTCTCTTAAAACGCGGGAAGTTCCAGTTAAAGTGCCTCCTGTTCCTACGGCTGCTACAAACGCATCTACATTTTTGTCTGTGTCATTCAAAATTTCTCTTGCAGTTGTTAAGGTATGAATTTCAGGATTTGAGCTATTTTGAAATTGTTGTAGAATAATACTGTTTGGTGTTTCGAGCTGAAGCTGTTGTGCTTTTGCTATTGCTCCGCTCATCCCTTGCGCTGCAGGTGTCAAAACAAGCGTTGCCCCTAAAGCTTTGAGTAAATTGCGTCTTTCTACACTCATAGATTCAGGCATAGTTAATATAAGTTTTAAATTTTGTGCTGCGCAGTTAGCTGCAAGTGCTATCCCTGTATTACCACTTGTCGGTTCTATAATTGTAGTTTCCTGCGTTATTTTTCCAGCCTCTTGTGCTCGTCTAATCATATTAAACCCTATTCTGTCTTTGACGGAACTCGTTGGATTCATAAACTCACACTTACCCAAAATGGTCGCACCGGTAAGTTCCGAAGGAGTGTTAAGTCTAACAAGTGGAGTATTTCCTATAAGTTCTGTAATATTATTCGCTATTTTCATACTTTATCCTTTATTTGAGAGTTTACACTAAAAAGCTTGTTGACGCAAATCTCTATCATTTTATATACTTCTTCAAAACCTTCAAACCCATCAAAAAAATAGGGGTCAGGGACGTCTTTACCCTTATACCCGTAATCTCCAAGTTTTACAAGATTTTTAGCTCCGCTTTTTTTTAAATCCCTGTAGTTATTTTCATCTAGTGCAACAATTAAATCAAAATGATTGAAATCTTCTTTTTTTACCTGTCTTGCTTTTAAATATGCAATATCTATGCCATGAGCCAAACCAACACGAATAGAATTCTCACATGGTGCTTCTCCTACGTGCCAATTACCCGTTCCAGCCGAGTCTATGACTATATCGAGCTTATTTTCTAAAACTACTTTTCTTGCGTAACCTTCCGCAAGCGGTGAACGGCAAATATTTCCAAGACATACAAAAAGAACCGACTTCATTCGCTTTAAAACTCTATAGTATTTCTGCCGTTATTTTTAGCCATATACATTTTATCATCTGCTTGCTTGTACATATCTTCCCAATTACCCAGTGTTTTACTATTTAATGTGACAACTCCAAAAGAGGCTGTAACGATTTTAAATGTGGAATTTTTTTCATGCTTTAAGTCTAATTGTAAAATATTTTCTCTGATTGTTTTAACAAAATATTCTGCATCATTTTTATCTGCACTTTTAAATATAATAGCAAATTCCTCTCCGCCTAATCTAAAACAGTAATCATCTGGACGGTGCAAAGAGGAGCGTAACGCTTTTGCAACTTCAACCAAAGCATAGTCTCCCTGAATATGACCATACATGTCGTTATACTCTTTAAAGTGATCTATATCCAACACAACAAGACTCAAATATCCTCCATCCCTCTTTACGCTGTTTATTGCTCTTGGAAGAATCTCATTAAAGTACCTTCTATTGTAAATGTGTGTTAGTCCATCTGTTATCATCAACTCTTCATTCATCTTTTTTTCTGTGATATCATGCATAACAGTGTCGTATCCAATGATGGTATTATTTTTAAATTTAAGCTGGATATTTGCATAAACCCAAAAAGTATGTCCATCTTGTTTTAGTTGTTGTATTTCTCCATGCCATGAGCCTGTTTTTTTTAATTCTTTTAGAATCTGACTGTATTCGTTTCGCAAAACATCCTGATGTAATAACAATCTAATATTTATTCCGACAAGTTCATTTTTATTAAACTTACTAATAAAACAAAAGGCATCACTCACTTCTGTAATAAGCCCGTGTAAATTAGTAGAGAGTGTCATCAGATTTTCATCAATAAGATTTTTATATTGGCTGATATCAACATAATTATTTTCTAGATTTTTAATACTTCTATTAAATCCAAAATTGACGAATATAAGTGTTACAATCAAAGCCAACAGTAACAAAAGACTAATATGTTTCATTTCATTTTGAAAATTTTCTATCTCTTTTGTAATATTTTGTACAAAAACTATTTTTGCTAATAGTTTGGAATCTATGTCTATGATGTCAAAGGCATAGATACTATAAACCTCATCTATATTAACTCGTATTTTTTTTATCGTTTCAATGTCATGTTCACTGCTAATTTCACTTAAGAGTCTTGCACTGTCAAGGATATTATAGGCGAGTTTATACTTATTAAATTTGTTTTCATCTTTATTTTCCTGTACACCTAGCTTGCGTTTAACCAATAAAACACCTTCTACGTTGTAGTACTCATCCATCTCATTTAAAATATACTGAGGCTCAATAGTAAACTCTAATGCACCAATGTATTCTTCATTGTAAAAAACAGGCAGCATAATTCTAAATGCCAAACTTTCATTATAAAATTCAAATCCACTCAGTGCTTTTTTTGTAGTTTGCAGTTCTTGCAGCATCCTGAAATTTTTTACTGCGTTTTCTCCATAAAAATCTTTGTCATTCATTTTTAGAAGTGAGTATCCCTCTTTTGTGTAAAAATTCATACTTGTAAAATTTAAATTTTCATTTTTAAGTGTATTGAATCTTCCTAAAGAAAGTTTATAAAGTTTTTCTCTGTCTTTATGGAGAAGTGCTTCTTTTACCCCTGCAGAATTTATATTTGCCTTGATTCTATTTGTGTAAAAATCTATTTCCTTATGCAGTAATTTATCATGCATAAATTTTATATCATCATAATGCTCATCTTCAAGTTGAACTAATCGATTCTCTTTTTGCACATAAACAATACTTAAAAGTATTCCGGAAAAAACTATGAATATGAAAGAGATAAATAAAAGTGTTTGATTTTTAACACTAAAACTACTCACAAAAACCCCTGCTGATTTAAAATAAACAAATACAATTTATAATAGAATTTCATTTTAAAATAAGAAAGATTTATTATAGTACTATTTTTCAAATATAGTATGATTAAGAGATAAAAATGTGATTTTTTGTATCATGAGTGACAAATGTGATTATAAAGTTGAAGAAGATGGTGCGACCGGGGAGATTTGAACTCCCACACCCGTAAGGCACTACCACCTCAAGGTAGCGTGTCTACCGTTCCACCACGGTCGCATGTATTAGAAAAGGTGTAAAGGGTGTCAACCTAAAGAGGTTGACGGGATTTACTTTGGTGATTAACCTAAGTAAGGGTTTGCGTAAAGTGCGATTAACGCAATTACTAGTGCATAGATAACTTGAGCTTCAATCATTGCAAGAGCGATGAACATTGTAGTCATAAGTTTAGCACCTAAACCTGGGTTACGAGCAGTACCAGCGATAGTTGCAGCAGCAGTATGACCCATACCGATTGCTCCACCTAAAGCAGCTAAACCAAGACCAAGACCAGCAGCGATCATTGAGTATGCTTTAAGAGTTTGGTTTGCAACATCACCATCATTAGCGAATGCAGCAACTGTTAATGCAAGCATTAAGAAAAGAATTTTTTTCATGTATATCTCCTGAAATTATTACAAAAACTTTCGGATAGCGTAACCCCATCTTGCAATGAAGCAACCCAAACATAAATGCTCAGATTTCCCTACTAGAAATTGATGGCGAAGTATATTCAATAACTACTAAATTTTAGTTTAAACTAGGCACGGCCTAAAGAAATCTTATTGCCTTTGAATTCTAAAATTTCAACTGCTATTTTTTCACCCTCTTTTAGTACGTCTGAAACCTTCTCAACTCTGTCATCTGAAATCTTAGAAATATGAATGAGTCCGTCAGTTCCATCTGGGAGTTCTATAAACGCACCAAAGTCAACAATCTTTTTGACGGTACCTTCATATTTATCACCGACTTCATACTTAATTTTGGCCTGTTTTGGAACACTCACAATTGTTTCAATGTGGTCTCTAGCACCGGCTACACCTGCTTTATTTTTACCCGTAATTTTAACTTTTCCGTCTTTTTTGTCAATATCTATCGCTACTTCAAATTTCTCTATGATTTCACGAATAGTTTTACCTGCCTGGCCAATAATCTCACCAATAAAGCCCGGATCAATATGAAAAAAGTCTACACTTGGTAAAACGCCGTCATTAAATTCAATATCTTTTTCCGCTTCAAGCATGATGTCAATAATATGCGCTCTTCCCTCTTTCGCTTGGTAAAGTGCCTCTTTTAAAACATCCAGAGAGATTCCGCCAAGCTTAATATCCATCTGCATTGCAGTAATGCCCTCTTTTGAACCTGTTACTTTAAAGTCCATATCTCCATCATGGTCTTCAAGACCCATGATATCTGAAAGAATTGCGTACTTGCCATTTTCACTTACCATTCCCATAGCAATACCGGCTACAGTGTCGCTTGTTTCAATATCTGCTGCACGAAGAGCCATATAACCGCCGCATACTGTTGCCATAGATGATGAGCCATTTGATTCTAAAATCTCAGACACCAAGCGCACTGTCTGACCATCTAAGTTTACAATAGGTTCTAAAGCACGTTTCGCAAGATTTCCATGTCCAAGTTCGCGTCTTTTTGTCCCAGTGACCGGAGAAGCTTCCCCTACAGAAAAACCAGGAAAGTTGTAGTGAACCATAAAGTTCTCATTTTGTGTAGAATCATCCGTTAGACCTTCAAACATTTGAGCATCTTTTGGCCCGCCCATTGTCAGGACTACAAGAGCTTGCGTTTGACCGCGGGTAAAGAGACATGATGCATGTGCGCTTGGAAGAACATTTGTGTCAATCGTTATTGGTCTAATCTCATTTAACGCTCTTCCGTCTGCACGAACTCTTTCATTAAGAATTTGTCCTCTTACCTGCTCTTTTTTAACTTTTTCAATTGCATCTTTAAGAGCAACTTCTTCTTCTACAGTTGCCCACTCAGTTTTAGTCGCTACGATACTTTTTCTGAGTTGTCTTAGAGCCGTTGAACGCTCAGATTTCGCCATATGATTCATAGCAGCATGAATCTGCTCCATATGGTTCTCTTTTATGTAAGTAACCATTTCATCATTAATAACATGCGCTTTATACTCTATAGCAACTGTCTCTTTCTTAAACATAGCAAAGGCTTGTTCATACTGTGCATTACTTGCAAAAAGAAGTTTTTCAGTTTTTGCAAACACTTCTATAAGTTCATCTTCATTGATTGCGTTTGATACATGTTTAGAAATTATATTTCCACCGATTGTAGGATCAAACATTGGATCAATATAGGCATCAACTACATCTACTTCCGCTCCACCGATACTTCTCATCTCAATCATTAAGAGTTCACTGTTTGTCCCTGAAAGATATAAATCTAGCGTAGAGTCATTTAATTGTGAAAGTGCAGGATTTAAAACCAACTCCCCATCAATCTTTGCAGCTCTTACAGCAGAGACAGAACGATTAATATCTATGTCGGAAGTGTAAAGTGCTGCTGAAGCTGCGTTTAGTGCTAAAATTTGTAAATCTGACTCTTTGTCGGCACTAAAAACCATAATAGTAATCTGTGTTGGATAGCCAAAACCTTTTGGAAAAAGAGGACGCAATGAACGGTCTACAATACGTGAAGTCAATGTTTCAAAGTCACTTGGTTTTGTTTCACGCTTAAAGAAACCGCCCGGTATTTTTCCTGCCGCATAACTTTTCTCTATGTATTGCACAGTTAAAGGCAAAAAGTCATCTTTTACTATTTCTGTTTCATCAATAACTACTGTAGCCAAAATAACTGTATTTCCGGATTTCAACCATGCTGAGCCGTTTGTCTGTTTTGCCACATATCCAAATGAGTACTCTTCTACTCTATTTTCTAACTCTACTTTTACATCGTATTTCATTTATGTTCCTCTAATAATTTTTCTATTGTTTCTTCGTCTACTTTTTCAAACTCTTTATAATAAAGTCGCGTTTCTACATAATCGTCTATGTCATAAAGAAAATAGACATTATCTGCGAATGCTTCCAAGGACTCTAAAACATCACTTGGAATAACCGGTACGGCTATATGCACTGCCTTTGGTTTTTGAGAAAGTATCGTTTTTAAAGCAGACATGAGCTTTGAGCCTGTCTCACTTCCTTCATCAACAAGTAAAATAACTTCTCCTTCAATGGATGAAAAATGACGTCCTTTTCTGTACTGATAAACGCAGCTGAGTATCTCTTCTTCATGCTTGCGTCTTGCTTCTCCATAAATATAATCATATTTTATATCAAAAGATGCAACCAACTCTTCATTAATAACTATCTCTTCATTTTCACTTACGCGCGCTATTTCACACTCATGATTATTCGGAGCCATAATAGCTTCCGAAAAAAGAAAATCTAATTTATTTGAATATCTTCCTCGGAGATATGAACCAAGGAGCAAACCCCCGGAAGAAACAGCAATTATCTTCCACGCTTCTTCTTTAAACTTTTGCATCGGAATAAGATCTATAAGTTTTTTAGCAGCATCTTGACGATCATGCAAAATATTTTTATATTCTTTCATTTGACTCCATCACTTTTGCTTATTCATTGAGCCTCATAGCTATATTTGACTCTCCGAAATCTTTTGTAGAAGTCATAAACGGCTTGAGCACAATTGTAAAATATACATATCTGTCATAGATGGAGGATTGTCCATCATTTGTTAAGACCGGTCTGTTGTTTTCAGCATAACGCACGCCAAAATCCCAGCATCTTTTTTTATATAAAAATCCAAATTCCAAACTCTTTCTCTGGGAAGATTCCAAATCATAATCATATCTGGTATGGTAGGAATAATGTCGATTGTAAGTATACCTTGCCATTGATGTTAAATAACTTGTACGTCTTAAAGTTCTCGCGTTGTCAGCTAAAAATGTATCTCTGTACATATGCCCTAATGAGAGGTTGAAGCCATAGCCCTCATAGGAAGCCTTATTGAATATTTTTGAAAAAAGGTGTTGATCAAAATTATAAAACATGTTGTTATATATACTTAGAGAATCAGTTATATGATAATCAAGTTCATTCTCAAACTCACCTGCTTTTGTCTCCTCTGTTCCGTAAACAAATTTCTGCGCTACACGATGGTAAAGAATCTCTTTGCCTAGAGAATCATACAAATATTGCGCCATATTAAACTCAACGGCCTCATCAATATCTTTAATATTATAAAACTCACACTCGGCACTATCCAGATTTTCAGGGTCTGAGCAGAACTCTCTTTGATCTAAATAATAGCCGGTTTTTGACTCATTTCCACCTAGAGTATATTTTGATGAAAAAGAGATTACATGCGTGTAGTCATCAAATGCGCGCGTTAAATCTGTTGACGCAGAGAGAACATGATAGTATCTGGCAAAGTAACCGTCATTATAATCAACACCAGGAAGTAAGACTTCTTCATTGGAGCTAAATTTTGTGTGTTGTCCATAAAGATTTGCTTTATATGAAACATCCAAATATTCGTCAAAAAGAGAGGTATAAAGAGTAATAGGGACATTAACATCTGTCTGTAGTGCTGTTTTATTTATTTCTCTTTCAATATTTGTGGCCCTAGCATCAACGCTGTATAGAAGATGATCTTGTAAAAGTGTCTCCAAATAATGGTGGTAATGTGTCACCGGAAGCTGTTGGAGCGTATCTTCGTTACTTGCTTTTGTTAAATCTTCATAATATTTAAAATAAGCCCCGAAATAATCATTACTTGTATTATAAAAAAGATTGATTCTGGAAAGAACCTGCGTTGATGTGGCTGTGTTAAATGTATCATTTGATGAAAGATTAATATAATCAACGTCATTCATCTTGTTAATGTCGGTGTAGAGTCCTGACTGTCCCTGAAACTGCGTTCCAAACCACTGATTCAGGACATCTTTATTTTCATATTTAAAGTTATACCCATAGTGGCTGCTATTGGCCAGGTTCTCTTTTTCAACGTAGGCATCTTTTTCTTTAAAATAACCGAACCTAAATTCACCCGCAGAGATTTCACTGTCAACGAATCGAAACTTTGAGTACACGCCGCTTCCGCGTTGCGTTCTGACCTGTGGTCTTAGTTCTAAATCCCACCAATCCTGCTCGGCAACATAAAGAGGCTGCTCATAAAAAAAACCTTCACTTTGCGACAAACCCATAGAGGGTATCAGCAGACCTGTTCTTCTTCTTGTGTCAAGCGAATAACCAAAATAAGGGGTATATAAAATAGGAATATCATAAATGTAGAGTCTTGCATTGTAAAGATTCATCCACTGCGAATCTGTGTTGTAGTCAGAGGAACTGAACTCCATTTTCCAAAGAGGGTTTTCAGGTTCACAGCCACTTAAAACACCCGCATCTATGTCGACATCTTTATCTTTGTTCACCCCTTCATTCGCGCTTATCCAAACTTCAGAAGAGTTATCAAGCATAAAAAACGGTTTAAAGGTTTTCTCTTTTTTTTCTATATTTAATTTTGCATAACTCCCTAAAACTCTATACTCGCCATCATAAGTTGCGCGAATATTGTCAAAAAGTTCCAAATCGCCCGTTGCTTTATTGTACGTTGCACTTTTGGCGTTTAAAAAGTAATCCTTATAGATGACCGTAACATCACCGCTTGCGTTTACTATATTATCTTTTGAATCTATTGAGGAAGCATATATCTCAACCTTATCTTCTGCGTGAAGCATCAAAACAAAGAGAAAAGATAAAAAGAGAAGTTTATACATTTACAACCAAAGTTCTGGCAGTTTTGTCATGCCATGTTTGGCGTGCCGGGTCGAGTATTCCCCATAAAAAACCAAGATAAAAAATCATCTCACTAATCACCCGGAATATCGCACGGTTGAGTGAACTTACAACACTTGGATTATCCAGTGTTTTTATTTCAATAACCCGTATTTTCATAGCCATTTTTCCAAGGGATGCACCGTAATGCATAATAAAAAATCCCTGATAAGCTATTTTCATAAACATGTATTCCAAAAAAAACATATTGGTTACGTTAATCATCTCTTCTACATTTGTAGCAGTGGAGAAGGTATCCCATAAAGCAATTATCAGCAAAAATGAAAGCAGCATCTCATCAATAAAAAATGCCATAGCTCTTTTCTTAATATCTGCTAATTTTAAGTCTTCTCTAAAAAGAATATCTTCTATTTCTTCGTTCATTCTATGCAAGAGCCTGGTAAGCAATGTCTGTACGAAGTTTTTTACCTGCGAAGTGTACTTGTCCGCAACGCAAATATGCTCTGTCTCTTGCTTGTTTTATTGTATCTCCTAAGCCGACACAAACTAAAACGCGTCCGCCGTCTGCATATAAGACACCGTCTTCCATGCTCACACCGGCATAAGAGATATGAGTATATTTCTCAATCTCTTCATGGTGTACGTCATCAACTATGATTTCAGCAGGAGTTGAATTCCCGTATGGATAATTCCCACTCGCCATTACAACACCAACAGCATATTGTGATGAAAATTCTACTTTAATTTCAGCAAGTCTATTTGTTGCTGCTTTATAAAACATATCGCTTACGGACGAAGTCATCAGCGGCATGAGTATTTCACATTCAGGGTCTCCAAAACGCACATTAAATTCGAGTGTAATCGGCTCGCCATTTACGACCATAATCCCGATAAAAAGAACACCTTCAAAAGGAGCACCCTCTTTTTGCATACCGTCTAAAGTTGGACGAATTACCCTGTCTCTTACTTTTTGATACAGTACTTCATCTACAAGTGGTGTCGGAGCATACGCACCCATACCGCCAGTGTTTGGCCCTTGATCATTATCAAGAAGGCGTTTATGATCTTGTGCTGCTGGAAGCAGGATGTAGTCTTTTCCATCACAAACAGCGAACATAGAAAGCTCATAACCGTCCAAAAATTCTTCCACAATTACTTTAAGTCCCGCATCACCGAAACTTTTACCGCTTAGCATTTCAGATATGGCCACCTTGGCCTCATCATGACTTTGTGCGATAATCACACCTTTGCCTCCACATAGGCCATCTGCTTTGACTACTATCGGAGCTGTCAGTGTATTTGTGAATTTAAATGCATCTTCTATTGAAGCAGTTTCTATATAACGTGCTGTAGGAATATTATATTTTGCCAAAAAGTTTTTCATATAAACTTTTGAACCCTCAAGCTGAGCGGCCTCTTTACTCGGACCAAAAATTGTAAGCCCATGAGATTTAAAGATATCTACAACACCATCTACAAGAGGAGCTTCTGGACCTACGATTGTAAGCTCTATCGCGTTTTCTTTGGCAAACGCAGCTAATTCGTTGTAATCTTTAATATTGAGATTAGTACCTAAAGTATGTGTTGCTCCATTTCCCGGTTGAAAAAATAGTTCATGATTCTCTTGTTCGTTTAAAATTGCACGGGCAATAGAAAATTCTCTTCCACCGTTGCCTAAAATTAATATTTTCATTTTTTCTCCATAAAATTAAAAAAGCACTTAATTGCAGTATTTACAATACAACAACTAAATGCTTCAAGCAATCCAGATAGCCGTCTCATAATTGGCTTGGTTCTAAAAGCCGTAATTGGGCGAAGCGAGACTTTTTAACGGCGGCATTTTCTCGACAGAGTAAACGTATCTCAAACGAAAGTACCGGCACACAAAAAGTTCTACTTGTTCGCTGTTTGTATATGTAGAACCCTCATATATACGATGTCTCGAACTACCTAGATTGCTGATGTTATTATACAAAATAGATACTTGATTTAATTTTAGCTTGGTGTTTATATGAGACTATTCTTTAAGCAAAAAGCATCAACAAAACTTTTCTATATATTTATCAATATCTTTAAATAGCTTTGCAAGATTATCTGCATAAAAGTCAATAAGCTTATCCCCATTGCCTCGCGCACCCTTTTCAAACTCATATTCCAAAGCTGCAGCACTTTCACAAAGATTATATGCTCCTATATTTAAGGCAACATCTTTGATGTCCATTGCAATACGTCTGGCTTCTTGAAAATTACCATCGACGTACATCAAATTTAAAAGTTCCGGAGAGTTTTTATACATCTTTTTAAACTCTTCCAACAATGATTTATAAAAATCTTTATCATTATTGCATCTCTCCAGTCCAATAGATATCGAAAGCTCTTCAAATTCATTTTTGCTCTCTGGCATAAAACTCACACTTTTTGCATCTACAGCTTTGTTTTTTTTGAGATCTTGGTTTAAAACGTCAAGAAGTTTTTTATAAAAAATATCTACAATGATTGGTTTGGATATGTGTCCTTGCATACCAGAAAGCATCGCATCTTGAATAGCTTTTTCCATCACATCTGCCGTTAGCGCAATTATAGGAATCGTATTATATTGTATATTTTTTCTAATCTCTTTACTTGCTTCATGTCCATTCATAATCGGCATATTAATGTCCATCAGAATCAAATCTATCAAAGCATCCTGCTTTAAAAATTCTACTGCTTCTTGTCCGTTATCAACAAAAAAGAGTTCTATCCCTGTGTCTAAGAGTAAACCGGCAATAACTTTCTGATTTATTTTATTATCTTCAGCGACTAATATTTTTTTACCTGAGACAACTTTTAAAATATTTTTGTCCATTGCTTTCTTGCTTAAAGCATCTAAATTTTTTATACCATATAAATCAACAATCATATTAAGTATAGATTGCTGATTGAAAGGCCTTTGAAGATAGCTATCTATTTCAATATCTTTAATAAGACTGTTATTCATTTCACTATGAAGTTCGGTTAAAAGCACTGTTTTAACATTATGTTTCTTTCTCAATTCTTCAATTTTGTCCACTGCATATCTGTTGAGACTTAGCTCGTTAATAATAACAATGTCAAAAACAATGCTTGTGTCCATTACTGATTTTTCAAAAGAAGGAATAATATGTGTATTGTATTGAAAATAAGCAAGCATGTTTTTGATGGTAATCGCTCTCTCATTTTCTGGTTCAATCAAGAGAACTCTTTTCTTCATTAAATTAGCTGATGGCAGTCTGTATTGACGTTTGTTATTGGGATCTTTTATACTAAAGGCAAGAGTAAAGATAAAACTTGTTCCGCTGTCTTTTTTACTCTCTACCCTGATATCTCCGTGCATCATGTCAATAAGCTGTTTTGAAATTGCAAGTCCCAAGCCGGTGCCGCCGTACTCTCGACTTATCGAAATATCCGCTTGTGTAAATGATTTAAATAAATTCTCGATTTGAGAAGAAGTCATACCAATTCCAGTATCAGCAACAATAAACTCAAGTTTTACACTGTTGAAACTCTCTGATACCTTTTTAATCTTGAGGCTGACGCCTCCTTTTTTTGTAAATTTAACACCATTACCCAGTAGATTTATTAAAATTTGTCTTAAACGCAGCGAATCACCGATAATATGTGAAGGTACATTTTTATCGATATTCATAGATATATCTATTTTTTTATTTTTTGCATCTAGGGCAATCGTATTAAACGCATTATCCAATACACCATTGATATTAAACTCTAAATTTTCTAACCTAAGTTCACCTGCTTGAATTTTTGACATATCCAAAATATCATTTAAAATACTAAGAAGATACTCAGCTGAACTCTCGATTCTTTTCAAATTATCTCTTTGAGATTTATTTAACTCTGTATTTAAAATAATGTGAGAAAGTCCCATTATTGCTGTCATAGGTGTTCTGAGTTCATGAGAAACCTGATAAATAAGCTTTTCTTTATTTTGAATTTCAAGTTTATGTTTATCTATCTTTGCCTCATATATCATCTCTTGGGTTGTGAAAGACTCAAGTTCCCTTTTATAGACAAATAAAAATCTAAAAAACAAAATATTAATTAAAAATGAAACTATAAAAAGTATTTCCAATATATATTCGGATGTCCAAAAGCTTGGATTCAAATCCTCTTGAGCTGCATCTGAGTGCTCAAAAAGAACTTCTTTAGCAGAGACATTCTTAGTATCCTCAGATATATTCTCTTCTACAGCATCTGCTGGCATATGCTCAACTTTTTTCTTTTCTATAATATTTTCTAATTGCTCTTGCGTTTTGAGAGTTTCATTTTGAACAACTACTGGTTTTTCATTTTTAACTGTTTTTTCTGTTTTAATACTTTTTGCAGTTTCCGCCAAATATTTTTTTTCTTCGTCTAAAGATAACTTGGTAACATAAACATCAGGATAGTTTTTTCTTAAAGTATCCAAAACTTCTTGAAGAACTTCTCTTTGTGTAAGCGGTTCTACAAGGGTAATATAATAGTCTCCGGATTTTCTATATCTATATTCAAATCTATGTTCTTTTTGTAATTTAACTACATTTTCCTGCGCAACCATAAACTCTTCAAGTGAAACTAGAGCTTCCTTCGCCTCACCCTCACTCAAAAAAGAACCTACCCTAATTGTCCGCAGATACGATGCATCGAGACTGCCTATAATAAAAAACAGCAGCAACAATATGTGAATTTTTTTCATTTATTTCCTAAAATTATTAAAATATATTTGTATTTATTTAACATAGTAATGAAACATTTATTAATACGGAGTTAAATTCATTAGAATACAATCGCTGCAAAACTCAGGACCTGGTTATAAAATTTATGATTGTATGAAAAAGAAGAATAGAGGGGCTGTGTTTGAGTGTAGAGAAAAATCTCTACTCCCATTCAATGGTTGCCGGCGGCTTAGAACTGATGTCATAAACAACGCGGTTAATTCCATCAACTTCGTTGATAATTCTTCTAGAAATTCTTTCTAAAAGAGTATGCGGCAAGTGTGCAAACGTCGCTGTCATACCATCAACAGCTTCTACAACTCTTACACATACAGTGTTGTCGTATGTACGGTTGTCACCCATAACACCCACTGATTTTACATTGAGTAAAACAGCAAATGCTTGCCAAGTTTTAGCATAGTAACCGCTTGCTTTTAACTCATCGAGTAAAATAACATCTGCTTCACGTAAAATAGCTAAATCAGGCTTATTAACATCGCCCATAATACGAATTGCTAGACCCGGTCCAGGGAATGGATGACGATTAATCATTGATGCCGGAAGACCGAGCTCTAAACCAATTTTACGCACTTCATCTTTGAAAAGCTCACGAAGCGGCTCAATTAACTCAAAATCCATCCAGTCTGGCAATCCTCCAACATTGTGGTGGGATTTAATAACTTCAGAAGGACCGTTCACTGAGATAGATTCTATAACGTCAGGATAAAGAGTCCCCTGAGCCAAGAACTTAATTCCGTCATGTTTTTTAGCTTCTTTTTCAAACTCTTCTATAAATGTATGCCCAATAATTTTTCTTTTCGTTTCAGGATCAGAAACGCCGGCAAGTTTTCCTAAAAAGTTTTCAACTGCATCAACTGTTACCAAAGGCACTTTAAGGTTGATTTTGAAAACTTCTTCAACCTGTTCTCTCTCTCCTTTTCTTAAAAGACCGTTATCTACAAAAACAGGAATAAGCTGATCACCGATTGCTTCATAAAGCAGAGCTGCAACTACAGAGCTGTCTACTCCTCCGCTTAGACCACAGAGAACTTTTCCCGTACCTACTTTTTCACGAATCATTTTAATTTGCTCTTTTAAAAAGTGTTCCATTTTCCACTTCTCAGTTACTCCACAAATATTTTTTGCAAAGTTTCTAAGCATCAAATAACCCTCTTCTGAGTGCTGAACTTCTGGATGGTATTGCATTGCATAAACACGCTTTTCTTCATTTGCAATTGCTGCATAGGGAGAATTGTCTGAGACAGCTATTGGAGTGAAGCCTTCTGGAAGAGTATCAACTCTGTCACTATGGCTCATCCATACAACACGCCCATCATCACAATCCTTTAAAAGCGGAGAACAATTCTCTCCTGCGTTTAGAACTGTAAGTTCTGCTTTTCCGTACTCATGATGGTCTGAACGCACAACACTTCCGCCAAAATCCACAGCAATTCTTTGCATACCGTAACAAATACCAAGAACAGGAATTCCCATAGTGTAAACACCTTGGTCTACCTCATAAGCATCTTTGTTATAAACAGAAGATGGTCCGCCGCTAAGGATAACACCTTTAGGATTTTTTGCTTGTATATCTGCAACTGGTGTGTGATAAGGAAGAATTTCACAATAGATTTTATCTTCGCGAAGTCTGCGGGCAATAAGTTGCGTATACTGAGAACCAAAGTCTAGAACAATAATGCTAACATTTGTCATAAAAATGCCTTTAATAAAAAGTGATTTGAAGTGCCTAAAGAGGCTTTTTGAGGGGTTTGCACCCTTTCAAGATATGAAAGGATACAATAAGTTAGATTAATGTTTTATATAAAGACCAAGCATTTCAAACTGAACATACCAGACTGCAACGGAAACAAAGTAACCTATAAGAACAGTCCAAGCAAGTTTCATGTGGGCAGCAAAGGTATAAATACCTTTAAGTTTACCCATAACACCGACACCTGCTGCTGAACCAAAAGCGATAAGTGAACCGCCTACACCAGCTGTAAGAGTAACAAGCATCCACTGAGAAAGCTCTATATTGGGATTAGATTTTAAAACAGCCGACATAACCGGAACGTTATCTACTACAGCTGATAGGAAACCGACTCCGATATTAACATAAGTAGGATCAAACATCTCATAAAGTTTTACCGCATGAGTTAAAAACCCTGCAAAATGCAATGCACCAACAGCTGCCAAGATACCAAAGAAGAAAAGAAGCGTATCATTTTCTATTTTTGATACAGATTTATATATCTGAATATCGTGATCATGTTGCTTTTTGAGTGTGTATGCATACAGCTTCAAGAGTGAAAGACCAAAAAGCATTCCCCACATTGGAGGTAAATGCATTATTTGTTTCCCTAAAACAGCCGCAAGAATTGTAAATACACCAAGAGCGATGATGACTTTACCACCTTTATGAATATGTACGGGTTCTACGTTTTCAACTTTTGCAGGTTTTCCTTCAGGTACAAAACGGCTTAGCAAGAACGCTGTCACCATCCAGCCCAAAATAGATGCAGGGAAGAGAAATAAGAAGTCTGTAAAGTTACCTTTTCCAGCAGACCATGCCATCAAAGTTGTAATATCACCAAATGGAGACCAAGCACCACCTGCATTAGCCGCAACAACAATACTCAGTGCCGCAGGAACCAAGAAAGCCTTATTATTTTTCTCAATCGTTACTAAAACAGTAGACAGAATAAGCGCGGTTGTTAAGTTGTCCGCTACCGGAGAGATGAAGAAGGCCAAGAGACCGGTAACCCAAAAAAGTTTTTTGTAATCATACCCGGCACCTAAAAGCTTCTCTTTTAAGGCATCAAAAACATTTCTTTCAATAAGTGCCTCGATAAACGTCATGGCGACAAATAAGAAGAAGAAAATTTCTGCAATCTCCAAAATAAGATGTGCTATTTCATTGTCAAACGCACTAAAATCCAATCCGTTAAACGCATAGTATCCACCAAGAAGCATAAACATAAACGTACCGGTAAAAAGTGCCGGTTTTGCTTTGTTAATATGATACTTTTCCTCTGCTGCAATAAAATAGTAACCGATTACGAATACTATAAATAAAAACCAACCAAATGGCTCTACTGCCAAATCTACTGCATGAGCTCCGAGCCCCTGTGCTTCTGTCATTCTTTCTCCTCTAAAATTGTATGGACACCAAGAGAGGTATCACGGGCTAAAGCCGAAGTAACTATCTCTCTTGCTGTCAATAAACGGAATCGAAGTAGTTTACCAATATTTTCTTTTAAAAGAGCATTAATTTCTTCCAATGCTTCGTTTAAACCTTTTTTGGTTCTTACAATTGAGACTTTTTCCCACATAAGTTTACGTAATCTGTTTTTTATTTCTTTATCATCTTTATGACTCATAAGTTCATTCGTAATATCAAACTCCACAAATTTTTTGGAATCATTTTTACTTAAGATATCTTCTACGGCATTTTGTGCAAAAACAAGGTTTTCAAGAAGAGAGTTTGAAGCAAGTCTGTTTGCTCCATGCACTCCGGTAGAAGCCACTTCACCGATAGCATAAAGATTTTTTACACTTGGGACTCTTCCTTTGGTATCTGTTTTTATGCCGCCTATAGCATAATGAAATGCGGGTGATATAGGAACTCTTTGATAGGGAACATCATAGCCGAGTGCTTTGAGATTTTTATAAATGTTTGGAAATCTTTGCGTAAAATATTCAAACTCAAAATTATCAAAAGAGAGATAAACTTTTGTTCCTGTTTTTTTGACATAATCATAAATAGATTTACTCACAATATCGCGAGAAGCAAGCTCCCCTCTTGGGTCATAATCAAACAAAAATCTTCTGCCCTCTTCATCTTCAAGGTGGGCGCCTTCGCCTCTGAGAGCTTCGGTTAAAAGTAATTTTTGAGCACCGTCGCTTTTAACAAATACGGTAGGATGAAATTGCATCATTTCCATATTTTCAAGTTCAATACCTTTCATAAGACTTAAACCTTGCATATCTGCACTGATACATGGAGCATTTGTATGGTATTCATACAAAGAACCGACTCCCCCGCTGGCGATAATAATATCTTTGGCATAAATGTTCGTTAACTTTCTATGATCCAAAACAGTTACACCATAACAAACGCCATCTTTAATGAGTAAATCTACGACCCGTGCATCTGCGAGCAGAGCGTGTCTGTTTTGCTCAAGTAAAAAGAAATGCATATAGCGGCCGGTTGCATCACCTCCGGCATGAAGAATTCTTTCAGTGGAGTGTGCTGCTTCTTTTGTATAAAGCAAATTCCCATCTTTATCTTTATCAAATTCAAAACCGCTGTTTATAAGATCGTCTATTACTTCTCTGGATCTTTTGCTTAAAATATCTACCGCTTCTTTATTGCAAAGACCTGCTCCTGCATCCAAAGTGTCTTTAATATGGTAAGGAATATCTGCTGTGTCCCTCGCAAGCGCGACACCGCCCTGAGCATAAAAACTGTTGCATTTAAAAGTCTCTCGTTTATTAATAATAAGAACTTTTTTATCTTTTGGCAACTTACTTGCTGCATACAAACCAGCGACACCTGCACCTATTATAATTACATCATATTGCATCTTTTTGCTCACAGTTCACAGGCTTTAATTCAGGTTTTTCTTGAATGATAAAATTTATATTTTCATCACTTTGCGGTAACTCTTTTGTATAAAATGGAGCGTCTTTATAACCGCATCCGCTTAAACCAAATAAAAAGATTGCTATAATTGCCAAATGAAAAATGCTGCGCAAATACTTAACTCTATTCAAAATAAACCTCAATTCTCAAAACTAAATAAATATAAATGTATAAAAAAAATAGAATCAATGTTTATGCCGACATTTCAAAGATTTGTAAAATTCTCTTATATAAAAAATGACACCCTATTTTTTGTTTTAAACCACAATGCCGGTAAACAAGAATTCGATAATAGTATACAAAATATTAAAAAGGCTTTAAATTTATATGCGCCAAAAGAGTGTGAAGAGCTTGCAATTAAAGATATAAAGGCATTTGTTACACATACACCCACTCAGGATGTCCAAGCGCCTCCGCAGAAGGTTCAAAAGTATCAGGAACGATCAAGCGGGAACTTTTCAATAGAAATAAAGGACAGCCGCTTAAATTCCCTCGTTAGAACTATTCAGCAGATTATAAAAGAGAAAAATGAAACTCCTCAATAGCATCCAGCAACTTCCCCAGTCTGCCGGCGTTTACCAATATTTTGACGAGAACAACAATCTCCTCTATATAGGAAAAGCAAAAAATCTTTCAAAAAGAGTCAGAAGTTACTTCAGCTTTACTCCTTCGCTTCAGCCAAGCTCTAAACTTGGAGTCCGAATCCATAAAATGATCTCACAAGCACACTCTTTAAACTATATTGTCGTAAACAGTGAACACGATGCTCTTATTTTAGAAAATTCACTTATTAAACAACTCAACCCAAAATACAACATTTTACTTCGTGATGATAAAACATATCCTTATATATTTTTAGACAATTCACAAAAATTTCCACGATTTGAGATTACAAGAAAAATCATCAAAGCTCATGATATTAGCTACTATGGCCCATATTCCATCGGTGCAAGGGATATTTTGGATTCCATTTATGAAGTATGCAAACTCGTCCAAAAAAAAAGTTGCCTCTCCTCGAAAAAACTCTGTCTTTACTATCAAATCAATAAATGTCTTGGCCCGTGTGAACTTTCAATAAGCAGAGAAAGATATAACAAAGAATTAAAGCTCGCCGGCGAACTGATAGAAAATAAAACAATGCTCACCAAATTGCTCAGTGAAAAAATGAACTTCTATGCTGAGGAGATGCGTTTTGAAGAAGCAGCAGAGCTTCGTGACAGAATCCAAAGAATCCAAAAAAGTGAAATCAACAGCGATATTGACTTTGCAACGCTTGAAAATTATGATATTTTTGCCATTGAAATGAGTGACAAAAGAGCTGTTGTAGTAAGAATGTTTATGAGACATGGAAAGATTATCTCATCTACTCACAACTTCATTCAAATAAACGACGGCTTTGACGAAGATGAACTTTACCAAAGAGCACTGCTTGATTTTTATGCACATGAACGCCCGCCTATTGTTGCGCCTATACTTGTGAGTAAAAAATTTGAAGATTTGCAACTCATTCAAGAACATTTAAGTACGCTTTTCGAAAAAAACGCAA